>MDTD01117638.1_pt1 | contig 304065 bp, 250 predicted proteins | sample 811221 | NCBI WGS metagenome assembly MDTD01 (sample SAMN05326646, study PRJNA326480) | marine metagenome | isolation source: seawater | place: Pacific Ocean: South West | collected 2011 | reverse complement strand
CTTACCATCCCCAGCAGGGTATGATAGGCGCTTTTAGTCCGGTTATGATCTCCATCATCCCCGAGCACCGGAGCAACCGTACTGATTGCCTTGGCCAGTTTACTGCTTTGCCTGAACTTATCGCGCGATAATAACTGTGCAGGCGTATTAGGTTGGGTTACCTTGGCCGGTTTGGAACGTACATATTGCCGCCCGCCAACGGAATAAAAGATCAGGTTACCTATGGTTCCACGGTATAAAGGGTCGGGTATGCGTGCCATATCTCACTGTTATTTGTTAAGGATATATCCGGTATAACTATATAGCAAGTATATATAGTATATATGGTTGCTATATAGTTGATAAAGACCAATCCCCTTTTCGCACGGTACTTGTCCTTAATCCTCCCCCACAATTTCAGAATCGCGGAGTTAACAGATCTAAGGATGTACACGGATCACTTTTCAGCGAAATCCTGCCATCCGGTTAATCGGTGTTTCTCCTCTTTCATGGCTCATTTACGGAATGCCCTTGAGAGACTCTGCCCCAATACATAAAATACCGGTTGAGGAAGAGCTCCGGAACCAGATCAGGTCATCCGACCTTAGATTTGTGAAGGAATTGCAGAAATCAGAGCCGGGAGTTTTTGGTACTTTTGTCGGCACAAAAGTACATTGATCTAAAACCCGGAGCTGTAGTAAGCTCCTGAAAGAATTCATTTATCTCCCCGATCTTTCAAATCTGTAACTTGTCCCATAGGGATTTCTTCAGAAAATGTACCAACTCTTGAAGTATCCGGACTTCCATTACCTGCCAGTTTTGTATATCAGGTGGATTTTCGGCCATTCGTACTTAATGCAAGTTACTAACTTGTGTGTAGGACAGTTTTAAGTCACAGACTTAAAACATCTTTGGGGATATGATAAAGCAGTGGAAAAACGGAATCAGCTGGTTTCAAGTGCTGAAGAGAAAATGTAATTCTTACAGAAATGTAATATTTACACTTCTAATTACTGTATGATACATGAATCATTATAAATTTGAATTATTTCAATTATACATTGATTTCATTAGTCAAAATGATTATTTTCCTGTGTAAATTTTTCAAATTTAAAGGAAATCGTGTCTGATCAAGCCATATTAAATGACATTAATGAAATTCTTTCTGAGTCTAGACATCAGAAGTCATTGGTTGAACTTTACAACCAAAAAAAAGAACAGCTTGGAGTTTCCGATAAACAAATTGCTGATGTTCTTAATATACAGTACAAAACCTTAATGCGAATTTTAGACAAAGAAGCCCAAAAAATTGACTATGTCACTTTATATAAGCTTAGCAGGTTTTTGAAATTACATATTGAGGAGCTCGGTAGGATTTATATAAGTGAGGACCCAGATACTATTAGTGAAATTGATAGGGTTCGAAGGAATACCTATATAATTGAGAACTTTGATTTAAAAACATTAAAGCGAATTGGATTAATAGATTCAATTTCAGATTTACGTGAAGTCGAAAATAGAATCATTAATTTTTTCCGTTTAGACAAAATTACCGATTACGAGTCTTTGGCTACAGGTGTTTTGTTTAGCAAAACCAAGAGAACTCCTCACGAAAAAATGAGAGCCTTTTGGGTAAAATCAGCTCATGCGCTCTTTAAGAAAATCGATAACCCAAATGATTTTGACAGACAATCTTTAGTTGAGTTGCTTCCAAAAATAAGGCCTTACACTCAAAATGTTTCTAAAGGTTTTCTCATTGTAGCTCAAGCTCTTTTTAATGTGGGTGTTACTGTTATTTTTCAGAAGTACTTAGACAATACTCAAGTACGAGGAGGAACATTTGTAGTTGATGGTAAACCTTGTATCGTTATTACGGACTACAATAAATATTATCCTACAATCTGGTTCGCTTTATTACATGAGCTACACCACGTCTTATACGATATAGAGACTATTGAAAAGCATAAATTTCACCTTACTGGTGAGCCCGATCTTTTTCTTTTAGAAGAAGACAAAGCGAATGAGTTTGCTAGGGAACTACTTTTTTCAAAAGAAAAGAGTAAGCACATAGCACCACTTATTCACAACCACCTGATGGTGAGTAAGTTTGCTAAAGAGAACCAAGTGCACCAATCCATTGTTTATGCATTCTATCAATTCGATGAACATTCAGAAGGAAATTCTTTTTGGGGAGCATTTAGAAAGTATTTTCCAGACCCAAAAGAAGCAGTGGGGCAACTTAATTTAGTTCCTTGGGAAAAAGAGTCAATCGATGAGTCCGTAGAGGATTTAAAATTAACATTAACACAATTTACATAATACTATGTCAGAGAAGAAGTCAAAAGAACAAGAGAAGATTAGTGAACAAGAGCTTGAGAAAGAAGAGATCCTTCGAGCTGCCGATAAAGTAAAGGGTGAACAACTTTATTTAGATGCAGATAATAGATTTGAATCCAAAAAAGAGATCGAAAATTACGTCTTAAAGGATATAGATGACCCAGAAAAGAAATACGAAATTTTTTACAAGGGTATACAAAAGTTGCTTATAGAGACTCTTCCGATGGGTGATACTTACAAAGAACTGCGTGAGATAATTCACGAGGAAAAAAAGATATTGATTACTAGGGGGCATAAACTTGATGCGTCAGGTAGACGTGGTGCAGATAGTCGGATGGGATATATTCACGATCTAGATGTTGTGCTGGATATAATTGCTGAATGGATCATGAATAAGGGCTCTTACTTTGATCTTTATGCCCGTTTGCGTAAGGAAAATGAGAAGAGAGGATATCATAAGTCTGGTACTGATACCGAAGTTGAAGAAATAGTAAAACGTGTAGACACAGAATAAACATTAAATGAAAAGAGAGGTGACCGGTGGGCATTAACCAAATCCGGCAATAATCGAGCTTATACTCGTTCCTAAGGTCTACCTTCGGAATGCATTCCAGAAGCTCCAGCTTCTGTAAAAATTTTGTAAGGAGTTCTATTCTCAGGAGTCTTACCAGGAAAATAGACCATGGGAAGAAGCAGATTTAGATTCCACGAAACTCACTATCCATATTTTATCACCTGCTCTGTGCTTGATGGGATAGCTCTGTTTTCTGACACAGAGCTGGCAAAAATTGTATTAAACTCTTTGTCATATATACAAACTGAATGGTCTGTTACACTCTATGGGTATGTGATTATGGAGAATCATTGTCATTTAGTATTGCAATCCGGGAAACCTTCCGGGCATATCAGGAATTTTAAATCTTATACCGCAAAGAAAATAATTACCTCCCTTCAGAATAGAGGCAGAACTCTTATTCTGGAAAAACTCAGGTTCCACAAAAAGCTTCATAAACACCAAAGCATCCATCAGGTCTGGCAGGAAGGGGTGCATGCCCAACAAATCGATAATGATGTTAAAATGAGTCAGGTTTTAGAATACATTCACTTCAATCCTGTAAAAGCAGGATATGTGGATGATCCGGTGCATTGGAGGTATTCTTCTGCTGGGAATATATGGGAATGGATGGGCTGATTCCGGTAAGCTTATTTGGGGAATAATTTTAAAAGGCTGTGGAAGCTGGAGCTTCCGGACTGCATTCCTAAGCAGGAGCTTAGGAACGAGTTAAACGAGTTAAAGAATCAATTTCTACTCGTTCCCAACATCCTCGTTGGGATTGCCATTCGGAACGGGATTGAAACAAAAAAGTCCCGCCTGACGGAGCAGGAGCAGGACTTCAAATATCAGTTAAACACCCTATTTAGTTATCTTCCGGTAAACCGTATTTATCCACCACAAAGTCGATGTCTTTGTCGCCACGACCACTCAGATTGATCAGGATGGATTCCTGCTGGTTTTCCTTGGCCAGTTTTAAACCATATGCCACGGCATGGGCACTTTCCAGCGCCGGGATAATTCCTTCCATCCTGCTTAGCTCATAGAAGGCATCAATGGTTTCGGCATCATCAGCAACGCCGTATTCCACTTTACCCAGATCTTTAAGCATACTGTGCTCCGGTCCTACACCGGGATAATCGAGTCCGCTGGCTACGGAGTACACCGGAGCAGGTTCCCCCTTTTCATCCTGAAGCGTGTAGCATTTGAATCCGTGTATAACGCCCGGTTTTCCAAACGTGATGGTACTTGCGTGATCGCCTAGTTTAGTACCGATTCCGCCCGGTTCAACACCGTGAAGTGTGACATCTTCCAGATGCAGGAACCCGGAGAATATTCCCATAGCATTACTTCCGCCACCAACGCAGGCTACTACATGATCCGGATCTTCGCCGGTCATTTCAAAGAATTGTTCCTGAGCCTCAATACCAACCACCCGCTGGAAATCGCGAACCATCATCGGGAACGGATGCGGCCCGACCACCGATCCGATACAGTAAATGGAATTCACCGGATCTTCCAGATAAGCTCCAAAGGCTGAATCCACGGCTTCTTTCAATGTTTTTAATCCGTGTGATACCGGAACAACTTCCGCTCCCAGGATTTTCATCCGAACCACATTGGGATGTTCCTTGGCCATATCTACTTCCCCCATGTGGATCTCACATTCGAGTCCGAAATATGCGGCCGCTGTTGCCAATGCCACTCCGTGCTGACCTGCACCGGTTTCTGCGATCAGTTTCTTTTTACCCAGATGTTTGGCCAGTAACGCTTCACCCATACAGTGGTTCAGCTTATGCGCTCCTGAATGATTCAGATCTTCCCGTTTCAGATAAATGCGTCCACCGTATTTTGCTGATAAATTCTGACAATAATACACCGGAGTCGGTCGCCCCTGAAAATGTTTACGGATACTGCGTAACTCGGAAATGAAATTGTGCGATTTACTGATGCTGTGGTAAGCATCGGTGATCTTATCCATCTCTTCCTGCAGATCAGGGGGAATAAATGAGCCGCCGTATTCTTTAAAGTATCCTTTTTTGTCAGGGTATTGCTTGAAGTAGTCAGTCATGAGAATGTTATTGAACCTGCGATTTTATGATTTTTCCTTTGAATTGATTTATATAGACATATGAAGTGAATTTTTCGTGAACTGATCTCAGAACTTCCTCCCCGGAATCAGGATAAAGCCTATACCTACACATAGATACATGCCTGTTCGACATCCCCCACAATCAACACAGAATCCCTGTGTTGATTGATCCCTCTTCAAAGGGGGACTATCCGCTCTGGTTTTAGTATATTCCTAACCCTATGAACGACTATTTCAGATCAGTTATTAAGAGAGCTACCGGAGCTACGTCCATCACCCGTCATGAAGAAATTCAGGAATTATGGAGCGGGTACGGACAGATTATGCGAATTGGTTTGGAAGGTTCCGATATCAACTCTGTGGTTGTCAAGCATGTGCAGACTCCTAAATCAGACTACCATCCCCGAGGATGGAATACCGACATCGGACATCAGCGAAAACTGAAATCGTATGAAGTAGAAACCAACTGGTACGAAAACTACAGTAAACATAGCAACGCCCGTTTACCTGAATGTCTCGCTGTTGATCATCATGAAGATGAAGTGCTTATCATTTTAGAAGATCTGGATACGGCCGGATATCCTCATCGTAAAAGATCCGTAAACTGGTCTGAAATTGACTCCTGTCTGCATTGGCTGGCTCAGTTTCATGCATCTTTTCTGGGAGCTTCTCCTTCCGGACTTTGGGAAACCGGTACCTACTGGCATCTGGAAACCCGGCCACAGGAACTGGAAGAACTGAATGATCAGGCTCTAAAAGAAGCGGCTCCCCTGATCGATAAGAAATTAAATGACTGTACCTATAAAACATTAGTTCACGGGGATGCTAAGCTCGCTAATTTCTGCTTCGGACCGGATGGAGATGTTGCCGCCGTTGATTTCCAGTATGTTGGCGGCGGTTGCGGAATGAAAGACGTGGCTTATTTCATTGGCAGTTGCCTGAACGAACGGGAATCTGAACAGTATGAAAGCAACATTCTGAATACCTATTTCCACTACCTACAGGCTGAACTGGACGCTCCTAATAAAGCGCTGGAAGAAGAATGGAGATCACTTTACCGGGTCGCCTGGGCTGATTTTCATCGGTTTCTGAAAGGATGGAGTCCGGGGCACTGGAAGATTAACAGTTACAGCGAACGCATTACTCAACAAGTTATACACTCACTCTCAAGATGAATCTATTACCACTCAAAGAAATTGCGATCGAAGCAGCGCTTGCTGCCGGCAAACACCTAAAAAGCTATATGGATGAAGACATCACCTTTGAAGAAAAACAAGGTGGAGTCAATTATGCCTCTCAGGTAGTTACGAAAGTGGACAGAGAATGTGAGGATATTATTCTGTCACATTTGCTTCCCACCTGCGAATCTCACGATCTGGCACTGTTAACGGAAGAAACCGAAGACGACGGTAGCCGGTTCGAGAAGGATTATTTCTGGTGTATCGATCCCATCGACGGAACGCTGGCTTTTATCAATAAAGTGCCGGATTTCTCGATCTCCATTGCCCTGGTAGCCAAAGATGGTGAAGCGGTAATTGGAGTGATCTATGATCCATCCACCGGGACCTTATATCACGGAGCAAAAGGGCACGGGGTCTATCAAAATGATAAACCGATAACGCTGGAATCCTCCAATGAATATCTGACCTTCGTTTCCGATAAAACTCTGGAAGTAACGCCCCGCAAGGAAGAGCTGATCCGGTTATTGAATGAAAAAGTAGAAGAGCTGGGCTTAAAAGAGTTCAGGGTTCTGATTGGTGGTGGTTCGGTATTAAACGCCATCAAAGTGTTGCAACATGCGCCGGCTTGTATGATCAAATATCCGAAGAAAGAGATCGGTGGTGGCAGTCTGTGGGACTTTGCCTCAACGGCCGCCTTGTTCAACGAACTGGGTTTACGGGCGACCAATTTTGATGGTGGTCCGTTAGATCTTAACAGGAAAGACAGTACGTTTATGCATCATGAAGGCGTGTATTATGAATATTTGGGGTAGATAACCTGATATCACCGGATGATGCTGTCTCACGAGCTTAATTCAGGCTCTGATCATTTCTGTGTGCGGATGGAATGCCACCTTTCGCTCTAAAGCGTCTAACATCCACGCAGCCACATCTCCTCTGGAAATGGTTGAAAACAGTGAATAGCGAACTGTAATCTTTACTTTATTGGTAACGGTGCCATTTGTGAGGGTAACCGGTCGTACTGCCAGCCAATCGAGATCACTATCGTGGAGTATCTCCTCCATATTTTCAAGATCCCGGTATGCAGGTCCCAGACTGCTTGTCCTGATGAGAAAGCGAATCATCAGATTCGTCTCACTGAAGCTTTCATGTACACCACCTGCACTGATCACCACTACTTTCGTCTTTGGTGATAACAGTTCAACCAAATGGCTTGCTACCTCTGAGGTCAGATTCACCGGAGAAACAATGTCAGACCACGGATTCGTTTGATTCTTCCTGTTCAATCCCAGACAGGAAATCACAGCACCGACATCCTTTACTGCCCGCTGCAAGAATTCTTTATCCAAAACACTACCGCGTAGTACTGTTTCACCCTCATGTGCTTCGTATTCTGTTTGCGGTCTTACTACAGAAGTAATTTCATATCCTTTTGAAGTTGCCTGCTTTACCACTTCTTTTCCACATCCGCCCGAGGCTCCAAGCACTAATATTCTCATTAGATAGTAGTTTTTTAACTGTTGATCTCCATTTGATGATAAGTAATTAAGGCTAATTATATAGCTATGATTTACTGTGGTGATTTACAATCAGGGTATCCCCTTTTTTTAACCATACTGCAATAAATGGATGTAACGCAGAAATTTTGTTTATTGGAGTCTTATAATTTTCTGCAATCTATTCCTACTTATGCCTTATAAACTCACCATAATCCTGCTTCTTTTTGTTCTGAGCAGCTATTCAGATTCAAATTCCGGAATTGATGTTACCATCACTATATCTGAAGAACTAAAAAGTGACTTTGATGAAAATGGTCGCATGTTCCTTTTTCTTACTCAAAATCCACAGCTGGAACCACGAACACAAACGTGGCCCAATCCATTTGCCCCGACACACATTTTCGCTAAAAACCTGACAGGAATCGATCCTGAATCACCTGTACAGTTGAATGACTTTACTGACTGGATCGGCACCCCTGAATGGACATTTAATGAAATTCCTGACGGTGAATATTACGCTCAGGTTTTATGGGATCAGGATACACTGGAATCAAGAATAGATGCACCCGGAAATATCTACAGCACCAAACATAAAATAACCATTGGCAGTACCGAACATTTAGAGTTCACCTTAGATCAGGTCATTCCGGATAGAGCTGTTAAAGATCACGATCTGGCACGTTTTATTGAATTCACCAGTGATACGCTGTCCAAATGGTGGGACAAACCGATGACTCTGAAAGCAGCAGTGCTATTACCGGACGGTTACAAAAAAGGTGCTGAATATGCCATTCGATACAATGTTTCAGGCTATGGCGGGCGATACACCCGAATTAACAGACTGTTGGAAAATCAGGATTTTATGAACTGGTGGACATCAGGAGATGCACCGGAAGTGATCAATGTTTTCCTGGATGGTGAAGGTCCGTTCGGAGACTCTTATCAAATGGATTCTGATAACAGTGGCCCCTATGGATATGCACTCATCAATGAACTCATTCCTTACATCGAATCGGAATACAGAGGCAGTGATGATATGGAAACCCGTTTTGTGGACGGATGCTCAACGGGAGGCTGGGTTTCTCTCGGGCTTCAACTTTATTATCCAGACACATTCGGTGCAGTTTTTTCTTACAGTCCGGATGCCATGGAGTTTGAAAATTATCAGCTCATAAACATTTATAAGGATGAAAATGCCTTTGTCAACGAATTCGGGTACGAACGCCCTGTAATGCGCGACATCTCCGGTGAGCCCCTTCTCTCTCTCAGAAGGTTTATTCAGTATGAAAATGTGCTTGGCAGTTCAGATTCGTATCTGAATTCAGGTGGACAGTTCAGCGCACATACAGCGCTTTATAGTCCAAAAGGTGAGAATGGTCTCCCTGAACCGTTGTTTGATTCAAAAACCGGAGAAATCAATCACTCAGTTGCGGAATACTGGAAAAAGTATGATTTCAAACTATATGTCATGGAAAACTGGGATGAAATCGGCCCTAAACTGGACGATAAAATTTATATCTGGGCCGGCGATATGGATCAATTCTACCTTAATGTAGCAACGCGCACATTCGCTGATTTTTTGTCTTCTGCTAAAGATCCGGTTTCTGATGCCGTTATTGAGTTTGCCCCCATGCAGGTACATTGCCAACAGTTTTCGAATAAAAGAGTGCTGGAGCAAATACAGGATAAACTCAAATAAACAGTAACATTTTGGCTATCAATTACATTGGCTTACTACCAACCTGAACTGCTTCCATTATGAAACGAACCATTACTTATTCACTAGTTACCATTGGCCTGTTTGCATTAACTGCGGCTGTTTTAGTATTCAGACCGGTTCCTATAGTAACTGAAAAAAATGCTATTGTTGAGACCGGAATAGTGAAGAGTATATTTGGAACTGAGAACAAAGATGTGATCTTCGTTTTAGAAAACAACGACCGGACATTTTACATAAACAGAGGTCAGGAGATGGGTTTAGAGATATCAGAACTACAGAGAAAACTCATCGGCGACGAGATCGTCATTAAATATCCCAAATACTGGACCCCGCTGGATTGGAACAATAAGATCCGCCATATCTCAAAGGTTGAGTTTGATGATGAAGTGCTCTTCAATGAATTAAAGAACTAAAACTTACTTCCATCAAGTTCTATGAAAAAATCGCTCAGAATTCTCGGTATCACCCTCCTTTCATTTCTGATCTATTATGTGCTGGACGAACGATATTTCTATCACGTACGCGAGTGGTTATATGGCATTATTCCACAATTAAGTGTGGCTCATTTCATTGCTTATGTGCTTTTTGGAATTCCGCTTTTTATAGGGACTGTACTCATCACTAAACCCGAACAAAGTATTGATTCATTGGGATTAAAAGGTTCACTGATTCAGGGAGCCGGGTTTGCGTTGTTATTTACCCTTCCCATGTTTATCGGGTATGGGTTCCTGTTCTCTTTCACTGATGAGATCTCCTTTGACGGGATCTTTATCCGGACCATAGCCGCCGGTTTTTTTGAAGAGCTGTATTTCAGAGCTTTTTTATTCGGGATGATCTACCGCTTCACCAAATTCGGTTTTTTGCCATCCATCATAATCGGAGCCCTCCTCTTCGGCTCGGTTCATTTGTACCAGAGTCAGGATATGGGCACCATGATCGGTATTTTTATGACAACGTTCATGGGGGCCATACTTTTTGCGTGGATGTACAGTGAATGGTCGTTCAATCTCTGGATCCCGGTGTTCCTACATCTGTTCATGAATCTTTCCTGGCTGCTTTTTTCCGTATCAGATAATGCTTTTGGGAATCTATGGGGGAACGTATTCCGGTATTCAACAGTGGCTTTTGCCATAACCTTCACCGTGATCTATAAAAAAAGACAGGGAAAAGAACTGGAAATTACCGGCAAGACCCTGTGGATGAAAAAAGTATCCGGAATGTGATCCATAAAAAAAAGGAGCCTTCCTTCGAACGCTCCTTTTAGTCATCTCAATGGAATTCTTTTAAGGTTTCAGTCGGGTAAATTCCCGTTGCGGAGCAGCCGCTTTGGTAACTTTATCTCCTGCGATCTCTTCAGAGACGGTAAAGGTATCTGACAAGAGAATATTTCTGGAAGATGCTCCTGCTTTCAGTTCATACGTTCCCGGTTCCACGATCCAGAGTGATCGGTTTTCATCAAAGCTGGCCAGGTCCATGGTTCCCAGCTCAAAACTGAGAGTTGCAGACTGCCCGGGTTGAAGCATCGGAGTCTTATCGAAGGCCACGAGTTCATCTACCGGTTTTACCAGTTTGCCATCCGGTTTAGATGCATATATCTGCACAACTTCTCTACCAGCCACATCACCGGTATTCGATATCTCCAGACTGAAAGTTAATTTTCCCGTGAATTCATCCTGATCTACGTTCAGGTTCTTGTATCCAAAGCTCGTATACGACTGACCGTACCCAAACTCGTAAGCCACCGGTTTTTCAAAGGTGTTGTAGTAGCGATATCCGACAAAAATATCCTCTTCATACACCACTTCCCAAGGCACACGACGACGTAATGAGAATCCGGACAGGTTATCAGAATCATCTTTTTCACCATCGATAGCATATCCCGGGAAGTTCTCTGCGGTTGGCGTCTCTTCGTACGTTACCGGGATGGAAACTGCCAGTTTACCGGAAGGATTCACTTTCCCTGTGAGTACATCAACCACGGAATTTCCGGCTTCCTGTCCCGGCTGCCATGCCAGCAACACCGCATCAGGAATATCTGCCCAGCTCATTGTTTCGATGGCTCCACCGATATTCAGCACAACGATCACTTTCTTTCCTTCCGCCTGAAATGCTTCTGACACATTCGAGATCATTTCCTTTTCAGTTTCATTCAGATAGAAGTCACCCGGAACCGGCTTTCGGTCCCCGCCTTCTCCGGAATTTCTACTTATGGTGATGAGTGCGGCGTCACTTTCTCCGGCCATTTTCTTAGCTAATTTAGAAGTCACCTTCATTTGTTCCACCGGCTGACTATCACGTCCCCATGCTTCCCAGAAATTGGCAGGTTCCGGCCAGCTGTCACGAGTGTCTTTAATATACTTCTGATAGGTACTTTTCAATTCTTCATGAGGAGTTAATCCGGCTTCTTCCAAACCCTGGATGAGTGAAATGGTGTATGCTTCATTCACATCCCCACTTCCTGTTCCTCCGGCAATGAATTCATAAGAACCTGTGCCGAATACAGCCAGATTCTTGATGTCTGAAGTGATAGGAAGTGCTGAATCTTTATTTTCCAGCAATACCATACCATCGGTTGCGGCCTGACGTGTTACCAGCGCATGGGCATCCAGATCCGGATCATCTGAATATTCATATCCTCTGTATTTCGGTGTTTTGAACATGATCATCAGCATTCTGTGAATGTTGGTATCCAATACCGACTCATCCAGTTCACCACTTTCCACGGCTTCAATGATGCGTTTATACTGAGCAGGACTACCCGGCATGACCAAATCATTTCCGGCTTTCATCTGGGCTACAACGTCACTTCCTCCGCCCCAATCGGTCACTACATAGCCTTCAAATCCCCAATCATCGCGGAGAACTTTGGTAAGCAGATCATGACTTTCAGAAGTATACTCCCCGTTCACCTTATTATAAGAGGACATCACCGTCCAGGGCTGTGATTCTTTGACTGCTATCTCAAAACCCTTCAGGTAAAGTTCACGTTGGGCGCGTTCACTTACGATGGTATTCACCGTTTGCCGGTTGGTCTCCTGATTATTAGCCACATAATGTTTGATGGAAGTACCCACCCCATTAGACTGAACTCCGTTAACTACAGCTGCGGCCATTTTTCCACTCACCAACGGATCTTCGGAGTAATACTCAAAATTACGTCCGCACAAAACATCGCGCTGGATATTCAATGCCGGAGCGAGCAGGATATCCCCGCCATATTCCAGTAGTTCTTTACCCATTGCTTCACCAATGCTATAAGCCAGATCTGTATCCCAGGAAGAGGCAGTTACGGTGGCGATCGGGAATGCGGTACAGTAGTACGTGCGGTCTTCCCCTTTCCGGTTTGGCTGAACCCGTAATCCCGCCGGACCATCGGCCATCACCTGCGTAGTGATTCCCAGATCCTCAAAGGCAGCTGTATTTCCGGCTGCACCCGGCAGATACTTTCGGATCCGGTCTACCATTTCCACATATTCCTCATCTTCCAGTCCTTCGAAAGGGTCAGGAAAAGGAGATTCCATGCCTTCCGGTAATTCAAAAAACATTCCGGTTCCAATAACAAGTTTGGCTTTTTGCTCCAGTGTCATTGAGCTGATGATCTCATCTGCTTTCTTTGCATTGCGTTGTTCCTCCGATGAGCAATTCATTAAAGAAAAGCTCACTACAAGCAATAGCATCAGCATTAGTATCCGTTGATATTTCATTGTAATCCTCGATTAACTATTAATTAGCAGGTTATCCCAATAACTTTCGGGCTTCACGATCCGGATCGTTTTCTAAGGTGCTGTAATCATCCAGGATCATAGTTTCTCCTTTTTCAGAGGTGTACTCTTTCCATTCAGGTAGCGCCGGAGCGGATGGTTTTCCTGTTTTCATGAACGAAAGCAGTGCATCCGACATCGTTTCTCCCAGTGCCCGCGGTCTGGCTCCTCCTCCGGTATGAGTAAGCATCTTGTCGGTGTTATCGAACCAGAAACAAATGTCCAGACAATGGAAGGCGCGCATTCTTCCGTTAAACATCGGTGGCTCCCATCCAAACCAGGCCATATAAACCGGAGCATCCTGTTTTACCTTTGCATTGGCTGTTTCCACGGCACCCCTTCGGTTACTCGAGATGAGTGTCATGATCTCAACAGGCTTGGCTTCCGGAAAGATCTTAGCATAGGCTTCGTACACTTCCGGAGCTTTATCTCCCAAACCCGGCATAAACCAACCGGCTCTTTCCCGCAGCATATTAATGACTGCATCTTTACTCATGGCTTCCATTTCGGGATTGGTACGGCTCATTCCCCATTCATGAAAAGTGGTGCAGATCAACATAGGCACATCATTAGACAGACCTCCTTTTTTGGAGAAGTAAGTTCCCGATACAATATTCTTACCATCCTGAACCGGACCGAAACCACCTCTGAAACCGGTAATACCCTGCTCTTCCCGATATTTAGCTGCTGCACGATTGGCAAGATGCAAATATTCCAGCCACGGCATTTCCTGCAGCCTGGCGACTTCATTTTCAGACAATCCTGCTTCTTCAAGAATATACTCACCGAGTTTCTTCGACATTTCCGGATCGTTGCCGCCGGTAGTAGAGCCACTTAGAGGTACGGCTTTATGAAATAATCCTTGGGCCGATGGCATGGCCATAAGTGTACACACTTTAGCGCCTCCACCGCTTTGCCCCATAATGGTCACGTTATCCGGGTCGCCCCCAAAATTTGCAATGTTTCGATTCACCCATTCCAGAGCGGCCACCATGTCCAAAGCGCCTACATTCCCTGAATCGGCAAATTCCTTTCCACCAACTCCGGACAGATCCGAGAAGCCGATAGGTCCCAAACGGTGATTGATGGATACGAATACCATATCTCCTTTACGGGCCAGATTTTCCCCGTCGTATCCATCCTGTTCAATACCATTGCCATTGGTATACCCGCCACCGTGTAACCATACCAACACCGGACGTTTTTTGTTATCACTGATGGATGGAGTCCAAACATTCAGTTTCAGGCAATCTTCACTTACATCATCGTAATTCCAGTGATCTGCAAAAGAAGACCATGCATTGCCGTATCTCCCTTCCATGATCTGTGGTGCGGTATTGCCCCACCAGACCGCCGGTTTAATATCATCCCAGGGTTCCGGCTTCTGTGGTGGCATAAAACGGTTTTTTCCGGAGGTATCTGCACCGTAAGGAATTCCTCTGAAATTGAATATATCCCGGAGTACGAATCCCTGCACTTTGCCGTATTCAGTTTCAGCAATGGCGATATCATCCCCGACAAACAACTGCTGATCTGAGCTGTTTATTCCTTTTTTATCGTTTGATTCACGGGTTAATCCGGCCAGTGGTGATAAACCGATTCCGGCTGCTCCGGCTCCCAATGTATGTAAGAAATTTCTGCGATTCGTTGTCATAATTCTAGGTTAGGTTGGTAAGTTAAATCTGACTCTCAATGTCTTTTATTCTGCCCGTCTGGAGAATCCAAATGATACAAATTTAAGCACTTCGTAAAGGCCCGAATGCCAGTATTCCCATTCGTGTCCGCCATCGCGCACTCTGAACTGAAGTGGAATTTGAGCTTTTTTCATTTCCTGAACGAAGGCAATATTAGCTTCCAGCAGAAAATCATCGTCTCCGCAATCCACATACCAGCGAACAGTGCGCAATTTTTCTTTCGTGGCTTCATCCGCATCAGCCACAAACTGTACCGCACTATTTTCACGAACCGTACGGTTGAGTTCAGCAAATTTCGGGTCCTGTTGATTTAGACCTTCCCCCTCTCCCAGTGTGGTTAGTGCACTGAGTGCATAAGCTGAAGAGAACATTTCAGGGTGCTTTTGAGCGTATACCAGCGTACCGCCCCCGCCCATTGATAGTCCGGCAATGGCCCTGTTTTCCTTTCCTTCTTTCACCCTGTACGTATTTTCGATAAAAGGCAGAAATTCTTCAAAGAAATAGGTCTCGTACGGCCATCCGTCCATATTGAAATACCCGTTCCATTCGGTTCCGGCATCCGGCAATACAACGATCATTTCTACAGCTTCTTCAGAATTGATCAGTCGGTTGGCTACATCCTGAAGATGCCCGCGCTCCTGCCATCCTTTATTGGTATCGAATACCCCATGCAGTAAATACAGGATTGGATACTGCCTGTCCGGCTCTGAGTGGTAACTTTTGGGGAGATAAACGGAATAATTTCGTTCCACTCCCAGAACTTTGCTGGTCATGGTTTTTTCTTCGGTTCTTCCTTGCGGCATTCCGGGAAACTGAGCCACTGCCGTTTGGGTAAAGACAACCAGCATGAGTAATAACAGTAATTCTGATTTCATAGTAATCGGTTAGGTTGGTAAGCAAATATGTGCTAATCAAAAAAAGGAGACGTTCAACGCCTCCTCTTAAAAAACTATTTAAAAAGCAGTGGAGCTATTTCAGTCAGATATACCCGCCAGTTAGTCCAGGTATGTCCGCCTTCGGTTTCCATATACTCGTACTCCATTCCCATTTCGTCCAGCATTGCCCGGTATTGAGTGTTTGCTTCGAACAGGAAATCAGATTTACCGATACCGATCCAGTAAAGCTCGTACCCATTATTCATTTGAGTTTCCAATGTTCCCTTGATGTCTGCAAATACCGGGGAAGCTGATTCATCTCTCGGCATGATCGCTGCAGAAAACAACGCAACATAGTCGAAGGTATCAGGGTGGAATCTTGAAATATGCATGGTGTGGAAGCCTCCCATAGAAAGTCCGGCAATAGCGCGATGAGCTTTATCCGCTACCACACGATATTCACTTTCCACAAAACGGATCACATCCGGAAAGGTCTCAATAAACTTGCCGTTCATTGTACTTGGCAGCATAAACTGTGGAGTTACGTACCCTGCCGGCGCTTCTCCCGGAGCAGCCTGCTGATCCACATTTCCATTGGTCATTACTACGATCATTGGTTCCGCTTTGCCATCTGCGATCAGATTATCGAGGATCTGTGAGGTCCTGCCCAGGGCGATCCAGGCTTCCTCATCTCCACCTGCACCATGTAATAAGTACAGAACCGGATATTCTTCCTCTGAGTTTTCGTATCCCGGAGGTGTGTATATGGTGATCCTGCGCTGCATGTCGAGTCCGGGAGATTCGTACCACCGTCTGGTTACCGAACCATGAGGAACATCCGTCACTTTATAGTTATCTCCTTTCCCATCCCCAATGATGAACACATTGAATAGATTGGCTACATCCCGGATCACATGTGGATTGGAAGGATCAATAGTTCGAACACTATCCACTGAAAAGGAATAGGTATACAGATCAGAATCCAAAGATTCCGTGGTGTAAGTCCAGATACCATTTTCATCTTTTGTCAACTCAGCGGAACCGGGAGCCCAGCCGACCGGAGGCATCCAGTCTCCCATCAACCTTACTTCGTTGGCTAGTGGAGCTTTTATCCTAAATGTTACCGATTGGTCGTCGTTTATTTCCGGAGATACGATCGGAACTTCACCAAAGATAGCCTGTTGGGCTTGAGTTGAGATCGTCCCGGTTAAAAATATTAAGAGGAGTAGTGTTATTTTTTTCATGTTTGTAAATGTTGGTTAGATATTCGTTCGTACTTCATAAAATTTCTTAATCACGTCCGGCAGTCCGGTGGTCCAAAAGACCCAGTCATGTGCCCCCAAACGTGTAGTAAAGGTGTGGGTAATATTCTGTTCTTCTAAAAAGACACTGAATGCCTCGTTGTTACTGAGTAAGTAATCATGGGTCCCGCAATCCATAAAATATTCGGGCCAGCTTATTGCTTCATCAGTTGATCTTTCAATAATAATGGAACGGATATCATGGGTAGACCCACCTATACCAACCGCTCCGCTTAATGAGTAGGAAAAGGCATATTTGCCGGTATATTTAAAGGCGTGGTACGTAGCCCCGTACCCACCCATCGATAATCCGGCGATCCCGGTCATTTCGCGGGTTGTTGAAACCGGATAGGTTTGTTCGATATGCGGGATGAATTCGTTCACATAGAATTCTTCGTATTTGAGAGATCGGTCATCAAAATCATTGATATAAAAACTATCCAATCCATCGGGCATAATTATGATGATCTCATCAGATTCCCCCTCTTCGATCACTTCATCAACTATTTGCTGCATGCCATTATCCGGCCAATCACGATAGGTTCCGAAATATCCATGTAGCAGATACAGGACCGGATATTCTTTATCTCCCGATTCCTGAAATCCTTTTGGCAGATAGACAGAATACTTCATTTCACGATCGAGGGCCTCACTCTGAAGGGAAGATTCCTGCACAGCACTGGATGTTGGTACCGTTGGTGAGTCTTTACAGCTAATGCAAAAAACTAATACAAAAAGTAAGGCAAGGATATACCTCATAGCAGCTATTAACGAACCCCTTTATTATTCCGACTGGTTCAATGTACTTAATGCGTAGATATGACACAATTAGAAATGAGCAAAAAAAATCCGGTTGCAGTGACAACCGGATCATATTCAAAAAAAGAAATTTAAATGTGCTTACTTGTATGGGTTTTCGATCCCCGCCATTTCTATGATCTTTTCCCATTCGGATTCTCTGACCGGAGTGATCGAATAACGTCCTAACCGAAATAGTTCCATGTCATCCAATTCAGGTGCTTCTTTTAGTGCATCACGGGTAACCGGGTTCTCCAGTTTTGCGATAAACTTCATATCCACATTGATCCATCTGGGATCTGATTCTGAACTTTTCTCGTCAAAATATTTTGAATCCGGATCGAATTGCAGTGCATCGGGATAGGGTTCGCTACTCACTTCCATCAAACCCACAATACTGGGTGGATTTTGATTGGAATGATAGAAAAAGACCCCATCTCCCACTTTCATCTCATCTCTCATAAAATTACGGGCTCCATAGTTTCTTACCCCATCCCATGGAGTTTCTCCGTCTTTTTCTAATTCGTCTATGGAATAATTATCCGGCTCCGATTTACATAACCAATAATTTCGTTCGCTCATTGCTCCTTCTACTTTATTTGATCGTTGTATTTCTTCACGTACCACAAAACTGTTTCCGTTAACATTCCATCAAAATCAGGATTTGGCTCCCATCCAAGCTCATTCTTTATCTTTGAAGCATCGATGGCATACCGGTAATCATGTCCCAATCGGTCGGTCACGAAAGTGATCAGGTTCTTATAATCCCCATCCGGCCCGTTGCCCACCTGTTCATTCAGGATATCACAGATCTTATGTACCAGATCCAGATTCTTCCATTCATTATTACCTCCCACATTGTAGGTTTCACCGGCCTTGCCTTTCAGAAAGGCGGTTTCTAACGCACTGGCATGATCTTTTACAAATAACCAGTCGCGCACATTCTGCCCCTTTCCGTACACCGGGATCGGATTGTGAGCGATCGCATTTCTGATCACTGTGGGGATCAGTTTCTCATCATGCTGATGGGGTCCATAATTGTTGGAACAATTAGTGGTTACCACATTCATCCCGAATGTTTGGTAGTAAGCTCTCACAATAAAATCGCTGCCGGCTTTAGAGGCGGAATACGGTGAATTGGGAGCATAAGGAGTCGTTTCTGTAAATAATCCGTCGTCTTCCAGTTCACCATACACTTCATCGGTAGAAACGTGAAGGAAGCGGTTATTCTTCCAGCTCTCTTCCTCTTTCGACCATAATAACCGGCATTCCTCCAGAATGTTGAACGTCCCGACAATATTCGATTGGATAAACGGTTCCGGGCCTGATATGGAATTATCGACATGAGATTCTGCCGCAAGATGAATAACTGCATCCGGTTTAAAGATCTGAAGCACTTCATGAATTGCGTCTCTGTCAACCAGATCGATCTTCTTAAAATGATATCGCTCTGAATCCTTGATCGGGCTCAGATAATTCCGGTCGGATGCATAGGTGAGTTTATCAATATTATAAATATGCCAATCCGGATTCTTTTGGTGCAGATGTAAGATCAGATTCGATCCGATAAAACCGGCACCACCGGTAATAATTACTTTCATAGGAAAATATCTTCGTCTTTAAGTGCTGAAAACAGGGGTAATTTGCGGTCTTTATCTGATATTATGGGGCGGGCTACATCCCAGTGAATTCGAATCAATGGGTCGTCCCACCGAATGCCACGTTCCGAAGGCTGATCGTAGTACTCAGACACTTTATAATGTACAATGGCCTCATCCGATAATACTGAGAAACCGTGAGCAAAACCTTCGGGGATATAAAATAATTGATGATTTTTATCTGACAGGATCACAGCTTCATATTTACCGAAGGTTGCTGAATTTTTCCGAACATCCACGGCTACATCCAGGATGGTACCTTTAACGCACTGTACTAATTTAGCCTGTGGTTTTTCAAGTTGATAATGGAGTCCCCGAACAGTGTCTTTGTAAGATCTGGAAATATTATCCTGCACAAATGGCTGGTTGATACCTGCCTCTTCCAGTATCGATTGACGGAATGTTTCTTTAAAATAACCGCGATCATCTTCGAATACTTTGGGTTCGATGATCTTGAGATCCGGTATTTGTGCGTCTTTTATGATCATAATTCTAATTCAGATAATAACTGTGTGAGTCCCTGCTTCCACGACTGATTATCGATGCCGGGAATGGTAGCAATTTTTGCTGTACTTAGCTTAGAAAATGCAGGCCTTTTCGCTTTGGTTGGAAATTGATCAGAGCTGCAGGGTGAAAGCTCAACCTCAATATTCGCCTGATCAAAGATCTCCCGGGCGAACTCGTACCAGGTACACATACCCTCAGAACTAAGATGAAAGATCCCGCCTACTCCTGTTTTTAGAAGTTCAAAACTCTGCTTTACCACATTAAAAGTGAACGTAGGACTCCCATACTGATCGTTCACCACTGCTAATGAATCTCTTTCCTTACCTAATTTAAGCATGGTCTTTACAAAATTAGAACCATGTTTACCGCATAACCACGAAACCCGAAGTATCAAATATTCCACACCTGATTCCTGAATTGCTTTCTCGCCTTCCAGCTTCGAACGACCATATTCATTGATCGGGTTTGTTTCAGCATTCTCGGGATAGCCATGAGGGTATGTTTCCATGTCAGAAAGTGTGCCTTCAAAAACATAGTCGGTAGAGTAGTGAATGAGTTTTGCTCCGGCATGACCACAGACTTTGGCGAGTATCTCTGCACCTTTCCTGTTCACCAGCATAGCCTGCTCACTTTCATCCTCAGCCTGATCAACCTTAGTGTATGCGGCGCAATTGATTACTACATCCGGTCCGGAGGTCCTGATCTGCTCAGTCACCATGTCTTCCCGGGTTATATCCAGTTTGGAGGAAGAGAAGCTTTCAAAATTTATTGAGTTCTGTTCGCAGAAATCGACCCACTCTCTTCCGAGCTGTCCGTTCGCGCCGGTGATCAATACCTTCATCTATCTGGTTTCCAGAACCAACTGATTGGCATGTTTGTACGACTCGTGCGTGCCGGCATCGGTCCACCAACCTTCCATTTCGGAACTAAGCATTTCCCCGTTACTGATGTAATGATTATTCACATCCGTGATCTCCAACTCTCCCCGGCCCGAAGGCTTTAATGTTTTGATGCACTCAAATACAGCTGCATCGTAAAAATAGATCCCGGTTACTGCAAAATCTGATTTCGGATGTTCCGGCTTTTCTTCTATGGAAAGTACCCGGTCTCCATCCAGCTCTGCCACTCCATATCGTTGCGGGTCATGAACTTTTTTCAATAAGATCTGAGCTCCTTTTCCCGGATAGTGATCGACCGCTTTTTGCAATGAACTTTCAAAAATATTATCACCCAGAATAACCACTACCGGTTCGTCCCCGGCAAAGTTTTCGGCTAATCCGAGTGCCTGAGCGATACCACCTGCCTCATCCTGAACTTTATAGGTAAAACGGCAACCAAAGTCCTTTCCTGATCCTAGCAGAGTTACTACATCCCCCATATGTTCGGTACCGGTAACAATGAGTATCTCCTCAATCCCGACTTCAGTAAGTTTTTCTATCGGATGATAGATCATCGGTTTTTCACCGACAGGTAATAAATGTTTGTTGGTCACTTTTGTAAGCGGGAACAATCGGGAACCCGTACCGCCGGCAAGTACTACACCTTTCATAAAATCCGATTCAATTTTTTATTCGTATTAACTACCGGCAATAATAAGAGTAATAGAACCTAGTTTCATAATTGCTTTCCGATAACCCTTACATCAACATTAAAGAAAATTTAGAATCGTTAAATATGACTCATAAACATCGATTTACAATCTAATGGTTTGAACTTTGTGTAATTTCTTCAGGTCTAATTTCTGGTATGAATTTGAATAAAAAAACGGGTCTTCTATTAATTCTCCTGCTTTTGGTGCATGCACCATCAATGGCACAGGTATGGACAGGCGCTGTGGATTCATCGTGGCATACCTCAGGAAACTGGAGCACAGGCACTGTTCCCACCTCTTCCAGTACGGTAACGGTACGTAACGATACGCCTTTTCCCGTAATAACCAGTAATGTAACCGTGCGGTCGATCCTTTTAAGTGATTGGTGGAGCGGTGGCAGTTTAAAGATCAGAAATAACGCTACACTCACTATTACTGATGATCTGACGATCAATGGTGCCGGAGCACTGTACATCATCAATGGCCATGTGGTGATGGATGCTACTACCGGAGGAGCCAATAATCTTGATATGGCTGCTGCGAGCTCTCTGATCGATATCACCAATGGTAGTTTTACTGCGGGTACTGTCTCTGAAGATCTGGATGTGGAAATAATCGGTAATTTTAATGCAGGTAGCGGTGATGTGACCATCTACGGCGATTTTGATGTCTCGAGCGGTGACTTCTTCAACGTGGAAAACGGAACGCTAACTGTAGAAGGTAACTCTGTCATTAACGGTACTTTTAACGGGGATGACGGGACCACAAATTTTAACGGCACGGTTGATATTCGAAGTGGCGGGATTCTAAATCTTGATACCGGCACTATCAATTTTAATGACGAGACCTACATCGGAAACAGCGGTTATGTCTATTTCGGAAGTGGTGAAGTTAATATTTCTGCTGATGTTGATGTAAGTAGTGGTGGCTACTTCAATGTGGAGGACGCAACGGTAACCGTAACAGGTAGTGCGAACTTTACCAGTAATGGAAACATGTCGGTAGATACCGGATCCATAATAATCGGAGGAAATGCCTCACTCAGTAGTGGTGGAACGATCGACCTGAATTCCGGAACGCTGGATGTAGGGGGCGACGCCTCTTTTACTTCCGGTGGTGTGGTAAATGCCGGTGACGCAACGATCAATCTGGAGGGAGACTTTACCGTTCAGAACAACAGTAATTTTAATGCGGATTCGAGTACCGTTGTATTCAGCGGAGATTCCACCCAGACGGTAAATACTAACGGTGATGTTACCTTTTATAATGTAGTGGTAGACTCAGGAGCTGTTTTGAACACGGATGGTGGATCATCCAATACCGTAATTATCGAAGGCGATCTGGTTGTTAACGAAGGTGGAGGAGTAGATGTGGAAGGCGATGATCAGATTGATGTACAAGGCGAAATCTCCGGGGACGGTTCGGATGATATAAACAGCCCCTCACCTTTTGCAGTCTCTGCTACTGCCCCGACAGTAACCTCCGTTATCATCACCTTTAACAAAGGAATGGTTGAATCAAACGCCGAAAATATATCGAACTATTCCATCGCCAGAGTCAGTAACGGTTCTTCCATATCGGTTACAGATGCCGTATTAAATGTTGGGAGCGATAGTACGCAGGTAACACTGACCATCAGTACCATTCTGGAGGATGTTGAATACGAGATCACCATGAATAACCTCCAAAGTAATGATGGAGGGAATTTATCCACCAACCATAAAAAGCGTTTTAAAAAACCGGGTGCCATTATTTTTTATAGTATCACCTCCGGAAACTGGTCATCTAACAGTACCTGGTCTCGTACCAGCCATTCGGGGTCGCCGGCTACCTCAAATCCCGGAAATACTAATAATGCCACCGTAATTGTTGGGGATGGCGATGTGGTTACCATTGCCTCTGCCACATCAATCACTGCACAGGATACGGTTGAGATCAAAGCCAGTTCTAAATTGGTGGTCGGAACCGGTGGAGAGCTCACCATGGGAACCGAAGTGATCTATGGAAATGGTACTTTTGAAGTCACCAATGGATTGATAAGAATTGGATCATCAGCGGGAATAAGTGCATCGGGTGCAAGCGGTAATATCCAGACAACCACACGTACTTTTGGTACTTCCGGTTCCTATGTGTACAACGGAGCAACGGCTCAAAATACAGGAACAGGCCTGCCATCGACTGTTCAGAACATGGAAATTGCGAATTCATCGGATGTCACCCTTACAAACGATGTGGAAGTATCCGGTACTCTCACCTTAACGATCGGATCGTTGATCATTCCAACCGGAAAAAACCTGATCGCCAATACAAAATCGGTTAGTTCGGGAGATCTGATCGCTGAACTTGAGATCACCGGTTCCAACGGCTGGAGATTGATCTCCTCTCCCATTGATTCTGACTTTGATGATCTCTTTGATGGCATTGTAACTCAGGGATATCCGGGAGCTTTTTACAGTACAGGATCAAATCCCGGTGATACTCTTCAACCCAATGTGCTTTATTACGACGAAACATATCCCGGAACCGATAATCAGCGCTGGAGAGCTCCGGCAAGTGCCTCCACTGCGTTGACCGAAGGAATGGGATTGTATACCTATATATTTGGCAATATTTCGGGTGATAGTCGCTACACGAACCCACTTCCATCCACGATCAATGTCCAGGGGCAGGAATTCGAAGGTCCCGTCGATATGGGCGTTACCTATACCACCAGTGCTGATTCCGGCTGGAACTTAGTTGGTAATCCATATGCCGCAACCATTGACTGGGACGACTCCGGAAACTGGACGAAGACCAATATCGATAACACCATTTATATCTGGGATTACACGTCCAATCAGTACAAAACCTGGAATGGCGTGACCGGTGATCTGACCGATGGTTTGATCGCTCCTTTTCAGGGTTTCTGGATCAAAGCTAATGACGCCGGTCCATCTCTTATTGTTGATGAAAACGCCAAAACCACCGGAGGTAGCTTTGTTGGTAAAGTTCGAACAGACGAAGCTCCACCAATGTTCAGTATCAAACTGGCTGATGATGATCACCAATCAGTGGTTTATTTCATGTTCACCGAAGACGCCGGCCTTGGCAAAGATCAACAGGATGCGTTCCGATTGTTACCGCTCAGTGGAATTGATGACTATTTAGAGATCAGTGCCATTACAGAATTCGGAGATAAAATGGCCATCAATAATATGCCCAGAAAATTTGGCATACCCATCGAGATCCCCTTACATGTAGAAGCATACAAAGCCGGATATCTGGTTGAAAAACCCCTTAATCTGGAATTTCAACAATTCAGAAATATCCCGGAAAGCTGGCTGATACAGCTTTTGGATAACACAACGGGCGATCGTTATACTCTTCAGGAAGGAAATATCATTCCTTTTAATTTTTCCCCGGTCAATCGCACTGTCGCTCCCAACTTTTCGTTCAAAACAAAACCAAAAGTGACCAGCAAGGCCGATCCGGCAGTTTCCAGATTTACTCTGATTATTACACCCGGAGAAGATGGCGCAGAACTCCCTACTGATTATACCCTGTCTCAAAACTATCCTAATCCTTTCAATCCTCAAACCACTATTGAACTGGAACTTCCAAAACAAACCGTGGTAGACTTGTCCATTTATAATATTCTCGGACAAAAAGTAACCACTCTTGTAAACGGTGAAGTACCTGCCGGCCTGCACACCTACACATGGAATGCAGGGGGAAATTCAAGTGGTATTTATTTTTATCGCCTCACGACCGAAAACGGTATTGAAACTAAAAAAATGACCCTGCTTAAGTAACTGATTTAAAGGGCTGAAATTAGAATTGGCTAATTATCAAGCCAAGCTCATTGATTTAGCTATATTTTACAGTACAAATTAAAGGTGAGATTATTCGATGAGGCGGTATTTCAAGTTATTATTTTTAATAATTGTAGTACAAATGCTGGCTGCTTACCAGCAGAATGTATTTGCTCAATTAACGGGCTACACAAGTCGTTTAAAAGCTCAGGTTAATTCTTCTCAGGTCTCTGGAAGTTCTGATCTGAGTAACTTTCCTGTGCTTGTAAGCCTAACTAATAATGACCTCAGAACAGTAGCAAACGGTGGTCTGGTTGAGAATTCAAATGGCTACGATATTGTATTCACATCGTCCAACGGTTCCACCCTGTTAAGCCATCAGCTTGAATCTTATAATGCAACTACCGGTGAACTCATAGCCTGGGTTCGCTTTCCAACACTCTCTCCCACTACCGATACCGAATTTTATATACACTTTGGCAATTCCGGCATCTCAACCGATCAATCCACGGTAAACGTATGGGACTCAAATTATAAAATGGTACTTCACCTTACCGGCGACACCGACGATTATTCCGGTGAAGGCACCGACGCTACCGATAGCGGAACGTCGGATGCTGCGGGTCAGATCGCACGCTCCCGTCAGTTTGGTACTAATCAGGGGGATATAATCTCCGTGGCAGATGCTGGTGTTTCACCACTTGATATTACAGGGAATATCACCATTTCATTCTGGGTCAATATTACAAACCGAAATGAAGGTCCTGATTTTGTCACTAAAGGTGATTATACAGATGGATACTCAACCTGGGTGGATGTTTACGGCAGGATCGCCTATCAGGTAAATAATGATGCTCTGGCTTCCGGTTTCTTCCAGTTAAGTAGTAACGTTTGGACCTACCTCACTTTTACAAGGGCTTCGAATGGCGATCGTGTGATCTACAAGAACGGTGCAGTACTTGCAAGTGATAATTCCGCTGCTTCTTTTAATACTAATAATGACCCACTCTACCTAACCACCCCATCTTATCCGTTTGAAGGAAGAATGGATGAGGTACGAATTTCGAATGTAACGCGTAGTGCCGATTGGGTAGCTACCGAATATAATAATCAAAGTAGTCCGGGTACCTTTATTACTCTGATCAATACAGAGCCGGTATTAAGTAATATTGAAAGCAGCACACTTGCCTATAATTCGGGAGATTCACCTACCGCCATTACTTCTTCCATCATCGTTAAAGATGGAGATGACACTAACCTGCAAAGTGCTACTATTCAGATCACTTCGAATTTTGCTGCGGGTGAAGACCAGCTTGCTTTTGTAGATCAATTAGGGATCACCGGCAGCTACGCTTCTTCAACCGGCATTCTAACCTTAACCGGCTCATCCTCTCTGGCAAATTATCAGACTGCATTGCGCAGTGTTACCTATGAAAATACCAGTGGCTCGCCATCAGAACTTACCAGAACCATAAGCTTCACCGTTAATGACGGCACAGACGACAGTAATACCAGGACAAGGAATATCTCGGTTACCAAAGTTAACAATGCCCCTACTCTTTCTAATATTGAATCAACTTCGATCATTTACTACGCCGGAAACGGACAAAAACAGATCAGTAATACGCTGGAAGTTGATGACATCGACGATACAACTTTAGATAGTGCTTTTGTTCAGATTTCCTCCGGATATGTTTCCTCCGAAGACACGCTTTATTTCACCGATTCTTATGGGATCACCGGATCCTGGAATGAAACAACAGGTCGTTTAAAACTTACAGGATCAACACTGGTATCCAACTACCAGAATGCGCTAAGAACGGTTACCTATGAAAATGTGAGTGGTTCTCCAACCATGAGTACCCGTACAATTTCATTTAGTGCAAGTGACGGAACGGCAACCAGTTCCACCGTTTCCAGAGATATTGAATATCCAACTGCTATTTCTGATCTGGCAACTTATAAATCTAATGGAGTATTCCACTATGATGCCCAGGATGTGGATGGAGATCTGGATACCGGAGATCAACCCGGAACAGCTACAAATCTGTCTTCCTGGGGCGACCGCTCCGATAACGCCGGTGGAAGCTCGACCGATCTCACCGCTACTCAGGGAACCGCATCCGATCAACCTTTATTCGACCCAACTTATCTTGGCGATCGTGGTGCGCTCTATTTTGATGGCTCTACCGACGATATTGATCCTCCCAATGACGCCCTGTTAAATACAGCCAGCTATACGGAAAAATCATTTGCGATCATGTTCAGAACCGGAACCAGCGTAAGCGGATTGCAAATGGTATATGAGCAAGGGGGTGGTACCCGTGGGTATCAGATCAGTATTAAAGATGGAAATGCATATGCATTTGTATGGAATAATGCGGAATGGGGATCAGGTAATCAGTATAAATCCATTGACCTGGGAACTGTTGTACCTAATTCGTCTTATATTATTTTAGCAAGTCATGATGCCACCTCCGGAACACTAGCTTCAAGAGTTTGGGAAGCAAATATAAATGGAGGCACCGTTACCACTTTGGCCAGCGCTGATGTCCAGCAGGCACATGCCGGTGGAGCCATGATTGGTGAAGAGAACGGAACCGTGGATCCCGTTACACTGGGAGGTAACCCTGCCGGAACGAATAACTTCGATGGATATGTTGCTGAATTTGCTTCCTGGAATGCAGCTTTTTCTTCTTCCGACTTCACCAATATATACGGATATCTGAGTGAAAAATGGTTCAATGAACCTCCTGTTCTCGCTGATATAGAAGACACTGCACTTACCTACAATGAAGGCGATGCTGCAACAACGATCACCTCTTCAATTACAGTGTCCGATGCTGACGATACGGATCTTGACTCAATCCGTGTAAGCATCACAAGCGGTTTTGATGCCACCGAAGATGTCCTGGCTTTTGTAGATATGCTGGGCATAACCGGTTCGTGGAATGGAACCACCGGAATATTAACACTCAGTGGTACTACCACCCTCTCAAATTATCAGACAGCAGTTCGTACCGTCACTTACCAGAATACAGATGCTACCAGTCCTTCCGAAACAACCCGTGAGATCAGTTTTACCGCTTATGACTGGGATGGATCCAGTGGGGCAATTACCCGGGATATAGAGATTCAGGGTAGCAATTCGGCTCCGGTCCTTTCTGCTATTGAAGGCACAACACTTGCATACACTGAAGGTGATGGTGCTGTTGCCACCACTGCTACCATCGTTGCAACCGACTCCGATGATTCCAACCTGGAAGGTGCCACAGTAAGTTTTATAAACAATTATTTTCTTGGAGAAGATGAACTTGATTTCACTGATTCTTTCGGTATCACGAGTTCATTTGATGCCATGACCGGGATCCTCACATTAACAGGAACCAGTACGGTTGCCAATTATCAATCTGCACTTCGTTCTGTTACTTACGAAAATACCAGTTCTGATCCGGTTACCTCGCTCGACAGAACTATTGAGTACCGTATCTATGATGGAACTGATAGCAGTGCAACGGGTATTACCAGAGACATTTCTGTAGCCAGCGTAAATACTGCGCCTATATTGGATGATATTGAAACGGAGACCATTTTCTATCAATCCGGTGATTCTTCCACAGTTACTGAAACAATCACTTTAACCGATCCGGATGATACAAATATTGAGACGGCTACCTTTCAGATTACCACCAATTATGACAGTGCCGAAGATACTCTGGTGTTTACAACCATCTTTGGGATCACAGGTAGCTGGAATGATGGAACAGGTACTTTAACTCTGACAGGGCCAGCTTCTAAATCAGATTTTCAATCCGCCTTACAAACAGTGATGTATCGGAATACGATCACCACCCCAACCGATCAACCCCGTGTTGTAAGTATCACGGTTAATGATGGAACAGATGACAGTAACACTGAGACGAGAAACATTTCTTTCAGTATCCCGAAATCGGTAAGCGATCTGCTGGTCTGGTTAAAAGCTGATGCCGGAACGTACACAACAACCGGTGGAACCACCGCCAGTGGAAACGGTGATGATGTAGGTCGCTGGGAAGATCAAAGTGGAAATGCAAATCATTTCATCACTTCCGGAGCTACTCCTCCTATCCTGCAAACGGCACAGTCTTCCATTAACGATCAGAATGGTATTGAATTTCCGGGCGGAGGTTCAAATGTACGACTGGAAGATTCGGATGCAGAAACTCAATACCTGAGCGGGTTGGATGAGCTTACTATTTTCTTTGTGATAGAATCGGATGTTATCAATACAGATCGGGGTTTCTGGACAACCTATACCCCTGACGCCTCCGGGATCGATCAATACTTCAGCATCAGATATGACGATACCGGAGACAATGGTGGTTCTGATGATGTAATAACCGTTGGTATGCGTGATCTGGGTACAAATCCGGCCTTTTCGCTCGAGAGTTTTGAAAGTGCACAAACCACTGTCGGTCAGATCGTGATGCTTCGTTGGACCTCGGAGGAGAATTACGAGATGTACATTGATGGTGTATTAAGTAATCCGACTTTCTCTCAAAATATCCCAACCGGGGTATTAACTCAGGTTTCAACCGCTATAATCGGGCAGGGAACACAAGATAATAATACCAGTTGGGATGGATTGATCTCTGAGATGGTACTTTATGGCAGAGATATTGATCTTGATGAACAAATGGAGATCGAGGATTACCTTTCTACCAAATATGGCATTTCCATTCGTACACTCACGCCTGCAACCGGTGGTGAAGCAATTTCAGCAGATGATGCCAATGTAACTTATACCACGCTTACGGGACCAAGGGTTCAGGAAAGCTTCATCGGTGAATTCGGCACCGGTGGTACATTTATATTTAAAGCTCCTTCAGGATTTGAATGGGATACCGGCGGGTCAGCCCCATCGGCTACGGTGGCTTCTGCTTTTGGGGGCAGCACCGATCTGACTATTTCACTTACCAGCCGTTCCAGTTCTCAGATCACCTTTACGATTTCGGGAGAATCGACTACAAATCCTGCAGAAATTACTTTTGCTGATTTCAGGGTACGCCCTACCACGGGTATTCTGCCAAACAGCGGTAATATCGTAAACCTGGGAACTACCGGTCTGGGTGGTGCCACCAATTATGGTACGTTGACCATGGTTCCGGGTACTCAGGTATCCATGGAATTTGATCAGCAACCATCCACATCTAATGAGAGCAGTACAATTACTCCGAATGTACGAGTTCAGCTGATCGATCAATATGGAAACGCAGTAGAGGAAAGCAGGGTCGATATCAGTCTGGCTCTCAATCAGGTAAGCGGATCAGGCAGTTTAGCAGGAACCACAACTGAACAAACGAATCTGTTCGGTATTGCCGAATTCGACGACATCAACGTGGATGCAATCGGTACTTATACACTTACAGCTTCGAGTTCCGGTCTTACAGATACAACAAGTACAGAGTTTGATGTAGTTACTGCCGGCGAGCTTACACAGTTTATTATTCAGCGGGTACCTTCCGGTAATATCTCTGATAAATTAGCCGGACAGACATTTAACATCAGTATAATTGCAGCAGATGGGCTTCAGGATACCGTAACCAGCTTTACAGGGACCGTTGTGGTTACTTCAAACTGTGATATTGGTGTTGGCCAGGGAACCTCAGCAGCATTTACGAGTGGCGTGCTCACTCCAAAATCGATGATGATCACCAGTACGGGAACCTGTACTATCACGGCAACGAATTCCTCAGGATCTGAAACCGGTACAAGTAATACCTTTGTTGTAAGTCCGGGGTCAGCTGATGCTTCAACAACAACTATCACTGCGAATCCCACGATCATTCAAAACGATGGTTTCTCAACTTCAACCATTACCGTACAGCTTAAAGATCATTACGAGAACAATTTAACAACCAGCCCGTCGACCATTGCACTATCAACTACGGATGGCACACTCGGATCAGTAACAAATAATGGTGATGGTACTTACTCTGCCACTTTAACCTCATCGATCGCTGCAGGAATTGCTACTATTTCCGGAACGCTGAACGGGGGCGCCATAAACGACGAGGCAACCGTAGAATTCGCTGAATTTGATAATGTATGGCAATCTCAGGTTGGTACCGTTACCGATGCCAGAAACTGGGATGATAATTCCAACTGGTCAACAAATAGTGTCCCTGTATCCGGCGATAAGATCCTTATTCCGGCAAATCCATCTGTTGGTAATGAACAACCGGTGATCAGCTCAACAAATACAACCATCGAGCTGATATCAATTGAATCCGGTGCTTCCGTTACTGTTTCAGGAGGAATTCATTTTGTAGTAACTGATAAAGCTTCCGGCGGTGGTTCAATAACCGGCAGTAATACAGATTCTCTGTCGATAGGTGGTAATTTTGATGTTTCTGATGTGACACTCGGTTTTGTGATCCTGAATGGAACCACCAATCAGGATGTTACAAGTCCGAACGAGTACTCCAACCTTGAACTCGATAATTCTAACGGTGCTGATTTCTTCAGTAATCTGATCGTTAACGACACCTTGAAGCTTACCTCGGGCACCCTGTTCATGCCAAGCGGAACAAACTTAGTAAGCAATTATGAGTTATATGGTACCGGAACGGTGCGAATGCAACGCAGATTCCAGGGATCCCGCGGATGGCGCATCATATCTTCCCCGCTGGATACCACGTATGGAGATTTTCTCGATGGAATCATAACTCAGGGTTATTCCGGAGCTTTTTACAGCACAGGTTCAAACCCGGGAGACACTCTCCAACCAAATGTGTTGACCTATGTAGAAAGTTATGCCGGAACAGATAATCAGCGGTACCGTACTCCAACCAGTACTTCCCAAAAAGTTACTGAAGGTCAGGGTATGTTCGTTTATCTGTTTGGTGATATTCCTGCCGACCCACTTTACAACGACCCGCTTCCGGATACCTTAGATGTTGAAGGACGTGCTTTCAGAGGAGATGGTGCTGAAGTTGATTTTGGTATCACATACACCACTTCGGCCGATTCCGGCTGGAACCTGGTTGGGAACCCATATCTGGCAACCATCGATTGGGACGATTCACCGAACTGGACGAAGACCAATGTTGAATCAACTATTTATATCTGGGATCCATCAGCTAACGGTGGCAGTGGCGAATATCTGACATGGAACGGAGTTACGGGAACACATCCGGGCGGTGGTTTGATCGCTCCATTCCAGGGCTTCTGGGTAAAAGCAAATGGCAATAGCCCGGTACTTAAAGTTAAGAAAGAGGCCAAGACCACCGGTGGTAGTTTTATGAGAAAAACTGCATCCACCGATGACATTCAATCACAGGATACCACAAAGAGTAAAGAGAAGATCGCCGGTATACCTATCCTTCAATTAATGGTCGAATCTGATGCCGGTCGTTCTAAAAGAACCAATATCATGTTCTCTGATGAGGCTGCTACTGGCAAAGATACCTACGATGCGTACCGACTTCTCCCCTTGTCCAGTTCGCATATTGAATTTTACACACTCCTTGATGACGGTACTGAATTAGCGATCAACAACTTGCCATTCGATTTTGATAGCCGGTATTTTATCCCGATTCAGCTTAATGCCTACGAAGGAGGAGATCCGTACTCCGGAGAAATGACCATTAAGTGGAGTGGGTTGAGAAATATCCCTGCGGATTGGGTGATCACTCTCGTTGATAATGATACCGGTACCGAGATCAATGTAATGGAAGAATTATCCTATACCTTCTTCCATACAACCAAAACAAAATTATACTCAGCTAATCCCCGGTATAAAAGTTCTTCTATTATGAAGAAAGCTGATTCCAAATCGACCAGATTTACCCTGAAGATCAGTACGGAAGAGATAGAATCGAATGTACCAACCGAAGTATACCTCGATCAGAATTACCCTAATCCGTTCAACCCTTCCACTATCATACCCTATGGAGTAGATACCAATACCAATGTATCTCTGATTGTTTATGATATTCTGGGAAGGAAAGTAAAAACACTGGTAAATGAGATCAAAAACCCCGGAAAATATGAAGTTACCTTCCGGGCAGATAATCTGGCAAGTGGTGTATATTTCTATCGATTGGTTACCGATTCAAAGAATATCGTTAAACGATTCACTCTCATAAAATAATTCAGATCGATTTGTAACATTCCCTTCTGTCGCTGCCTCTTTCAATAAATTAACTTGACTTAATATTAAAATTTTTTAATATAATAGAACAATCCAAGTCATTTGAGGCATCGTATTATACTGTATGAGTGGATACACTGAAATACTTCAAACAATCTTAGCATTAATTCTGGTTTCATTTCTTGTTATGAACTCGAACCGGGCTATTATCACCAACACCCAAAGTATGGTCGAGGGAGAACTGGAGGATCAGGTCATTGCCATTGCTCAGGATTTTATAGATGAATCCCGTTCCACTACCTTTGATGAAGAAACCACCGATGGTGGAGTTCCGGTTAATATACCTTCAGGATTTACCGCAAATCTGGGCCCTGAAGCCGGAGAAGCTACCCGCGCAAATTTCGATGATTTTGATGACTATGATGGCTGGACCCAAACAATCACTACTTCAGGTGGTGTTGATTACGAAGTGTCGATCTCTGTTGATTATTATGACGGATCGAATGTGATTAATAGCTTTTCGACACTTAAAATAATGGAGATCACTATTTCTTCCGACATACTGGAGAATAACGGCTCTGCAAACAACTATCATTTTAAGTTTCTTCGAAGCTTTTACGCTGACTGATCACTATGAACTTTGGATTAATACTCAGCTATATCATTGCAGGATTTCTGATCGTGATCATTACCACAGTTGGCTATAACACTAACTTTAGCGGAAATGAATTAACACTTCAGGAAATCCAAAAAACTAAAGTCTCAGAAGTTGTCGAGACTCTTACCTACGATTTTCCGAAGATCGGTTATAACCGGAATTCATTACCGGACACCCTGATCAGAGCTGCGGGGGATGATTTTATTGAATTCTATGCCAATATAGACAACAGTGCGGATGAATCCCTTGAATTGATCCGGTGGGAGTTTACAAGTGATTCCGTCACATCCACACCAAACCCAAACGATTTTGTTCTTAAAAGAACAGTAAATGGCAGTACCGTTGAAATGAATACTGGTGTTGTTGATTTCGAGATCCGGTATTATTCATCCCTAGGAAGCACTACCCCGCTCCCGACTCCCATCTATGCAAAAACTGCAAAATCCACGATTGATTCTATCACTCAGATCGAGATAATCATGAATACACAGAGTTCTGTGGGCTTAAAACGTAATAGTTTTTCAAACGACTCATACGTAAGCACCTCATGGACGAAAAGATTCTCACCAGTAAACCTTCGGGATAACTAAGGAGTAGTTCTATGGGACGTGGAATGGTAATTTTATCGGTTGGCGCAATCATGGTGCTGGGGATCATCCGGCTCGGCATGTACAGCCAACGAGAACGTGTACAACGCCTCACCTCTGAATACGCCAAAGAGATACAGTCAAAGAATACAGCTCACAGTGCCATTCAATTGGCAATGGAAAAGATCAATCAGGATCCGTCCTGGTCGCCGAGTGTGAATAATCCCTGGGAAAACGAGATCGACGGAGCGTACACTGAACTTTATTATGATGTGATAGCAGCAGGCGCAACCATATTAGATCCGGATACCATAAGAATTTACAGTACTTCCTGGTACGGAGGACAAGGAACCAAAGGCTCAGCCTCATACAAAAGCTCTTCCACCAGTCATACGGTGATCAGTACTTACATTAAATCAGCGTTGAATTTCGTTCCCGAACCAAAAGGCGGATTAGGCTTTGCCTCTGATAATTTCACTTTTAGCATGGGAGGCAGCTCATCCATTAGTGGAAACGATGCCAGTGGCACCTGTCCCGATATTCCCGCGATCACGGTTCCTGATCTTTCCAGCTATGCGGAAGTAACAACCGGTGCATTCGGTAAGTATGGTGACCTGGAAAGTAGCGTTGATAAGATTTCCATCGATCCGGACATCTCCTACAAGCCGGTAGATGAATTAATTGCACGACTTGCCGGTCAACCCGGAGTTCAGCACATCAGCGGGAATTATAAGGGGGAATTTGGTTCTGCGGACGATCCGGGTATATTTTTTGTAGAATCTTATGCAAAGTTAACGGGTGGTATCTCTGATGGTTATGGAATTTTGGTTATCCGTTCCGGCGGAGAACTGGAGTATGAAGGGGCGCTTTCTGTAGCCGGTAACTTTACATTCAACGGTTTGATCGTATTCGAAAATGCGTTCGACTTCGATGGTAAAGGTACTCCAGATCTTAACGGGTCAGTTCTGATCGGAAATACTGACGACAATAATAACACACTGGATGTGGACCTGAGTGGAAACATCCATATCCAATATGATTGTTTAGCCATTGATTATGCAAGAACGGCATCTGCAAATCACTTAAAACAGAACCGGTATAATCTGGTAAGTACCTTTGAATAGCCGCCCTTTTCATTTTAGGAGCTGATTGGTAATTTTAGCAGACTTAAATAGCTTTTTTAGATTATTTTAATTAATACAGTCTAATTACATAAGGGGCGAACATTGAGTATTTTCAAATATAATAAACTCTGAAAATGTCGAGCTACGCTGAAATAATCTTTTTAACGGCTGCCATGATGGTCTTCTCCATGCTGGCCATAAATACATCCCGGAGCTATAACCAGTCCCGGCAGACTCTTTACAGAGCTGAAGCCGAATACAGGGCTATTGCTATCGCACAGGATGAATTGGACAAGGTTCAGTGGATCTATGCTGAAGAAGAGCTCGACCCGGATGATGGACGCTATATTTACAGTGATTACCCGAAAACGATCACTTATAATTATGGCTCAAGTGATCAGTATTCCGATGATTTTTACTTGTATGCAGAATCGGAAATGATCGAAGATGACGGTTCAATACGTCGCTATCAGGTTGGGGTAACAGTGGTAAACACCACTTTCGATCCCGATATCTTTATCACCCTTAATTATGTTAAATCATATAGTTACTAAGGTGAAAGCATGAACGTAGGTATTGTAACAACATTTTTAGTAGGTGGAATTTTCCTGATCTCCATTTTAAGTTTTAACCAGCAGGTATTACTTACCACACAGGAACTTACCCTAAACTCCATCAATCAAAATAATATCAATGATATTGTAACGGTTATGACCAATGATTTTAATCGCATTGGTTTTAACACCGGATCTTCTGATCCGTTTTCAAGAATAGATGATGACGATATCATCTTTCAATCTGATGCGCACGACACCGATAATTTTGGGGTAACCAATGTAAGATGGTATCTCGATACCTCCGACCCGGTTACCACCACTTCTAATCCTAATGATTATTATCTGAAGCGTGTAGGGCCTACCAGTGCCAATTCATACGGTACCATTAAATTTCCGGCGACCTTTTTCCAGCTCAAGTATTACACTGGAAATGGCACCGAAACATCCAATCCCGAATTTGTTCGACAGGTTGAGGTTCAGCTTATTGTAGAAACCGGAGAACCTTATTCCGTTTCAAGTTCAGTGAAAGAATATCCTAAAAGTGTTTGGAAAAGGATATTTGTTCCAAATAACATCAATTTACCTTTCTGAGGTGTAGTCATGGGTAAAAGTTTACTTTTTCTAGTTAGCGGCTTAACAATTATCACTGGTCTTGTACAGGTGAATAATGCCAAACGTATGGAGACCATCCCTGAAAAAACGATCAGTTATTATCAGGAACAACAGGCAAGAAATTTATCCAAGAGTCTTATCGATAATGCTATCGAGCATATGAAAAAGGATAATGACTGGACGGGTACTATTGATATTAATGAGGTAGCCAATGTCAGTGATATTACTTCTAACCTCACAAGTACATTAACCGACAAAACCCTCCGAACTATTGGCAATATTACATCAACAGCCAATTATTCCGCTGATGATAATTCAAATGTGGTATCTACGGTTGGAACAACCGTAAGTGGCCTTTTAACTACATATACACAAAGCAGTGAAAATATACCAACGGATAATAGTGTTGGTACCTGGGATCAGTACAAAGCCCTTTTCGTAAGCGCCACCACTTTCCAGGATGTGGAAGTTAAAACTGAGGTTCTGATGCAGCGCGATTCTTTCAGTAAGTATGCATACATGACCCAATCTGAACTGGGAGCTGATGGACAGGAGATCTGGTTCTTTAGCGGGGATGAGATCTACGGTCCGATTCATACAAACGGAACATTCAGAATGTCCGGAGACCCAACGTTTTATGGTCTGATCACCAGCCCGAATAATTGGGTTGCTCACGAAACTAATCCGACAAACCCGAATTTCTACGGAGGTTCTAACTTTAATGCACCGGAAAAAGAAGCTCCGACTAATTATGAATTAGAAAAACTCGTTACTGCTGCCGACGATGGCGGGCTTCGTTTCGATAACGACATTAAAGTAATGTTCAGCGCTGATGATGAGCTCGGATATGTTGACATCATCACTACTACCGTAACCCAGGAAGTACGTTGCGGTTGGTTCGGTTGCTGGACCTACAATGTGGAATCTGAAGAAACTGAATCCTATACCATGAACGAGTTTAACGGTATCATCTCTACCTCCGGTAAAGCTGAGGTAAAAGGAATTGTTAAAGGTGAGATCACTGTACACGCCGAAGATGACATCGATATCATTGGCGACATCACCTATTATACCGATCCGAGAGTGGATAGCGTAACTACAGATATTTTGGGGCTTGTAAGCGAAAGTGATGTTGTTGTTGACCAGAATGCACACAGAGATAGTGGTACGCAGGATATTGATATTCAGGCTTCCATCATGGCACTGAATTCATCTTTCTATGTTGAAAATTATAATAACAGTTCCGGGGGGCTAAAAGGCACCATAAATCTATTTGGTGGAATTGTTCAAAAGAATCGTGGTCCGGTTGGTACTTTTAATGCTAATACCAATCAGGCGGTTTCCGGGTATTCAAAAAACTATCAATACGATGCCCGTCTAAAAGGGTACATTCCCCCTGCTTTTCCTCGTGAGAGCGTATTCTCTGTAGTGTATTGGAAAGATAAAGTTAAAGAAGTTCCGGCTACTACCACCACGGAAAAGGACGATAGTGATGGAACAACAACCACTACCGGGCAATAATCACAAAATATCTTCATGAAATTCAGAGCATTACTTTTGCTACTATTCTCGTTGTTGATCTCAGGCTCTGCCTTCGCACAGTCAAAGATAACCTTCAATGTTGATATGAGATCTGAGCTGGAAGATAGTGTCTTTGTACCATCACGCGGAGACGTGCTGGAGATCAAAGGAGACTTCTACCCTCTTAATAATCCCAGAGGTTTAGTAATGGTAGACGATGAGCCAATTGACAGTGTCTATTCCATCACAGTAAATTTTTCAAGTCGGTACCGAAATAAGTCGCTTACCTACAATTATTTCATGACGGTAAATGGCCAGACCAGAACCGAGGTCTTACCACGGTCATTACAATTACAGGGTCGGGAAATAGATCTGACCCCTCTTTACTTCAACGCTTTCTCCTGGTAACGGGGTAGTAATTACAATCAGTTAATTAAGAAAGATTAACTGGCTTAAAAGTGTTGTAAATGCAATCTTTATACAAAAGATTCTCCCGGCAATTTTATGAAGTATATCTTCACGATACTTTTATTATTTACCATCGCTTTTACGGATGCTCAGGCTCAAAAATCTGCCGAGATCACCGCTAATATTGGCGTTAAGACCACGATGGTTCAAACCATCGAGTTGATCACGGTAAATACAATGACCTTTGGTCGGGTAAGACCGGGACAAACCGAACTTTATGTAAATCCGATCATGGACACCAATGCCGGGTTCATGATCGCAATAGGAACACCCCGTTCAGAATTCAGGTTAGATTATAACGAAGAAGTTACTCTCACCAATCAACAGGAAACCGGGACTCTGACCTTTGTTTACGAGATCTCCAGAAATAATATCGAAGAACAGGCTACATCCATTATTATCGAGAATCAGGATGAAGTTCAACGATTTAATACAGAGGGTCGTTTCTATTTCTGGGTTGGCGGCAGAGTAAATCTTGAAAATGCAGCACCGGGAAACTACAGAGGCGAATTTAAAATTGAGATCGATTATATCTGATAGATCATAATGTCAAGAAAACCACATATCCTTTTTATATATCTGGTACTACTTGTAGTTTTTTCATTGAACCATAGTTATGCGCAGGAAATAGACTTCGGTTCATATAGTTCTTCTTATTCAGTGACTCTCTCTGATTTGTCTCCCGGTTCTGACCTTGATTTTGGTATTGTGATCATGAATGAAGGCATGGTTTCAAAAGATATTAATGATGCCAAGGTTCTGTCTATTGAAGGCGTAAAGTATTTAGATGTTATTGTGGATATCACCGCCGACGACTACCTGCTATTGAATGGAAATCTTGCCTGTGTAAGTGACCCCAGTTGCCGGTTACCCTTTACATTGAATGCCGCTTACGCAAACAGAGGGCTCAATAATACCAGTCAGGCTATCACAATGAGTATAGCTTCAAATATTGCAAGTGCTCAGTTCCCGATCAAATATCGTGGTAATAATCCACCGGGTCCGCCCCCTACTCCGGTATATAGCGGATATAACCCGGCATTATACAACGAGACAGCTTACATCTATATATATGGGGCATTGAATGTGGGCTCAATTGATGCCGGAACGTACGAGGGTCAGATCACAATCATGGTAAGTTATGATTAGAGCAAGATTCTTTTCTGTTCTCATAATTCTGTCTATTTGCCCCATCTTTGTAAACGCCCAGATCATAGATATCGAAATTGATGTTGAACCGGAATTGACCATTGAGGTGGAACAGGAATTAAATTTCGGTACGCTCACCACAAACTCCGGAATTACCAGAATTGGTCTCGATGATCTCAGTCTTGGAATATTCAAGATCAGAACCTACCGGACTCAAAGTCTTACTATCGAATTAGATTATCCCGATGCACTTAGCCATTCTGATCCTACTATCGAAGATAATATTCCCCTGGATCTGAATATCTATTATAACAATTCAGGGGACGACCCTTTTGATTCCAAATTACTGGCAAATAACTATGGCTTTATTAACATGACCAATTTTGCAAGCACAACAGGGGCAAATACCGATTACTGGAAAGATGTATTTGTATATGTAACAGGGGCAATTAACATTGGAAACATCCCAAACGGAAGCTATTCCGGAGAGGCCTTACTTATTGTTTCTTATGACTAAAGAGTACATTAAAAACTCCCTAAATTGATTAATAGAATCTAACTTGTTGTATTTGCTGATTGCTCCTAACTTTGTATCAGAAACTCAAAACAACACTTAGTCCACACACTATGAAATCTTTCAAAAATATATTCGCTGTTCTTGCTGTAGTTGCTATCGCTTCTACTGCTGCTTTCGCTCAAACAAGTGCATCTGACAACGTTGGTGCAGCTGCAAACGTTCTTGCTTCTCTTAACATCACTGTAGTTGATACGGTATCTTTCGGTGCTATTGCAACCGGTACTTCAGGTAACGTTACTGTAGGTGCTGACGGAGTTGATGCTGGTGCCGGAACCGGTTCTCAGCGCGGTCGAATTACCATTACAGGTACTGGCAACTCTGCAATCGATATTACTTATGATGTATCTGCAACTCTTACCGACGGAACAACTCCGCTACCTACTATGGATGTTGAGATCTTTGACGGCACAACTGTTGATAGTGATGGTGCTCACGCAACTGCTCTTTCCGGTGGTACTCTGGATGTGTATGTTGGTGGAACTATCAACTTCGCAGGTACTGAAACTGCCGGTAACTACTCTACTTCAAACACTGGTGGAGACGATATCGCGATCACTGTTGATTACCAATAATCAAACAGTAAAACAGAATTTAAAAGTCTCACAATTTTGTGAGACTTTTTTTTTAGGGGTGATTTTTCAACTAATAAATAATTGAACACTGAAATTGATTTTTTATTAGATTGACCTAGTTTTTAAAACAAAAAAAAATTCGATGAAACGAATATCAATTACAGTCTTTGCTTGTTTTTTGTTTGGTTCTGTAGCCTTTGCTCAGGTTACTATTGCCCCTACAAATCTATTTCTTGATGCCAATTCACGGTTTGGGTCCTACATGGTGGTTAATGGCGGAAACCAAACTCAGGAAGTGTCGATAGATTTTTTCTTTGCCTATAGCAGTACTGATAACGATGGCAACCGCTCTGCTGTAGTTGATGATAGCCTGGTTCAGCAACAATATTCTATTGCGGATTATATCAGAGCTTTCCCTCAGAACTTCACGTTATCACCGGGTCAACGCCAGATGGTTCGTTTAAGAGTAACCCCTCCTAATGATCTGAATGATGGCACCTACTGGGCAAGAATCAAGACAAAATCGTCACCGGAAGCACCACCCTTAGAGCTCCAAACCTCTGAGGTAGTTAGTGCAACTGTTGGTATAACCGTAGAACAGGTAACCGGACTTTTTTATAAAAAAGGAGACGTTTCAACCGGAATTGAAATTGAAGGAATTCGTTCTTCTTTAAATGATGACGGAAGTCTCGCTGTTATGGTGGATTATAACAGAACGGGAAACTCTCCTTTTTTAGGTTCAGTTACACTTTCTTTGTTTAACCCGGCGGGAGAAGAAGTACGACGTAGTTTCATTTCTACCTCTATGTACTTCGATGGCGTTTATCGTCAGGATTTCGATCTTACCGACCTTGCTCCCGGCACTTACCGTGTATCTGCCCTGTTTGAATCTCAAAGGCCAGATTTATCTTCAAATGATCTGATCCAGATGGATCCGGTCACTGCTTCAGAAACGATCTCAATCCGGTGAATGTAAGATGCAATTTTGCCCGTTATTTAATTCTTTCTCTGCTACTTGGATTACTGTTTCCTGTTAACAGTGTTGCTCAGGTAGACGAGGATGATAGTTTCGAGGTATATCTTGCATTCAGACACCGTGGTGTAATTAACAGCATCGTCACTTCTTACTACCTTGACGATGTTTTCTACCTGCCTGTTAACGGTCTTTTTTCTACGCTCGATTTCGAAGCCAATGTAAATGGTCTGGTAGTCCAGGGAAATTTTGGGCTCGATCAGATTCCGTATCGAATCGATCTTGAAAATTATACAATTACATTTGATGGTACCTCTACAGAGATCAAACCGGAAGAGGTTCTGATCAAAGAGCTGGACTATTTCTTACATCCAGACATTTTTAAAAATATCTTTGGGCTAAATTTTACGGTTGATTTCAATAACCTTGCATTAGATCTGGAGACCAATATTCCTATTCCACGTATCGAAAGAACGGTAAGAACGGCAAAAAGAGAGAATATGCAACGTGGTTACCGAACTACCACCGAATTCTTTCCACTGGAATTTGACCGGAAATGGAGTGCATTTGATGGAGGCTTCATGGACTACTCCATTTCTGCGATCAATAGTCAAAGCTCTACTACCTTTAATATGAGTAATAACATTGGTCTTCAATTAGCCGGTGGGGATCTGCAGGGTTCAACAATTGCAGCAGTTAATTCGGAATTCTCGACCTTCGCCACTAATAACCTACGCTGGCGATATATTATCAGAGATACACCGCTAATAACAAAAGTAGCTGTTGGTGACAATACGCTGGACGGAGCATTGAATTCGCAATATGTTGGTGTGCGTTTAACTAATGAGCCCATTGAAAGCCGTCAGTTTTTTGATGAATACGAAGTTCAGGGTTATGTGACTCCACAATCAGAAGTAGAATTGTACTTAAACAATTCACTTATCGATTTTCAAAAAGCGGATGATCTGGGGAGATATCGTTTTATTGCACCGTTATATTATGGATCCTCACAATTAGACCTTAGAATTTACGGTCCTACGGGACAGATCATTCAGGAATCGAGACGTGTACAGGTTCCATTCAACTTTAATCCTAAAGGCGAAGTCACCTATCACTTAAACGCAGGAAGGCTAAAAAATTCACTTATAGGATCTGAAGATCGCAATTATACTGTACAGGGAAAAACCACTGTGGGGGTTACAAACTGGCTGACAGCCGGAGCCGGATTTGAGTATTTTGACGGGTTAGTCTCCAATCCCGGTCCCAGCATTACTTCCAAAGTATCAGGGCGTCTGCTTACAAATTACATTGTAACCATGGAAGCTATCTCAAATGGATTTTTCAGGTCCGGAATTAATGCCATATACGCAAACAGCTCCAGTTTTAGCGTTAATTACACAAACTTTATTGCACAATCCGGATTGTATAATCAAGGTGGAAATAGTAGTCAGCTCAGCTTAAGCGGATTTTATCCTTTCAGGATCGGCAATTTCCCGTTAAATGTGAGGGCTTCTACCTATACCCGCTTCAGAGATAACGAGAATTTTTCAAACTACAGACTGGATCTGAACACTCGTGTTAAGAAAATGAACTTAAGACTGGGCTACAGTGACAGACTGATTGATACCTTCAACCCTTTGGAGATGACTCGTGCGGCCTCCGTTAACAGTTCTGTAACCTATAGTTTAACCAGAGAACAAAAGATCCCTGATTTCCTTATCGGGACATTTTTCAGAGGTACTTACAGATACCGACCGTATTTGAAACAATCTGAATCCATGGAAATGATGATCTCGAAAAGTGTTATGAAAACCGGCCGAATTCAGGTTTCTTTGGGGCAGAATTTCATTACACAGAATACAAATTTCAGAATCGGCTTTATTTTTGAATTCAATAAAGCAAGAACTACCACCACCTTTACCACCAATTCAACAAGTTATACGGCCACACAAAATGTCCGCGGATCGGTGGGTTACGACAGTAACTATAAGAATTTCATTATCACGAGCAGAAATCAGGTCGGTAAATCAGGAACTGCGATTCGTATGTTTGTAGATAACAATAACAATCATACGTACGATAAAGAAGAAGATAACCTGATACCAGAAGGTAAGATGAGGATCGGAAGGTCCGGCTCTTTCCCCATCTATAAGAACGGAGTACTTTATTACACGCAGATGCAGTCATATTACCGGTACAATATGGAAATGATGAAGGCTTCGCTGAATAATCCGATGCTGGTTCCGGAACTGGAAAAATTCTCGCTTGTAACCGACCCGAACAGCTTTAAGAAGATCGATATCCCCTTTTATTTATCGGGCGTTATTGAAGGTAATGTAGAGCGGTTATACGAAGAGGGTCATACCCAGCCTCAGGGAGGATTGAATATCCATATCGTTGGTACTGAAAATGACTTCAGAAAAGACATCAGAACGTTTACGGATGGTACTTTTTACGATTATGAACTCCCTCCGGGTAAATATGAACTTACCGTCGATCAAAGTCAGCTGAATCTTCTTGGTTCCAGAACCATCCCCGAAAAACTGGATATTGAAGTGGAGGCAAAATCTGAAGGTGACTTTATAGAAGGCTTACACTTTCTGATCGTTCCAAAAGATTATGATGAAGAGCAGGAAGCGCTGAATGATACGCTTCAAACGATCATGGCAAGTTTAGAAACAGACAGAGAATTGGTCGCATACAGAGAGTCTTTACTTAATGATCTGGACCGTTCGTTACGTTTGATCATTATGGCACAGAATGCATTCTACAGAAAAAGAATTGAACAGGCGATGGATCTGGTTAACGAATCGCTGGACATTTTCAAGACGGCACAAGGATACGCTCTAAAGGGTAGCCTCCACTATTTGAAAGGCGAGAAAGAGCTCGCCAGAGAGAATTGGAATATGGCTGTAAGATTTAATCCGGATATTTATATTCCTGAAATGGAAGCTCTGGATCAGATCATAAATATAGGCGGATCATTAGAATAAATTTATGGTATTGAAGTTCGTAAACGGCTAACATTACAATATGTCGACCTATAATTGCAAAATCATCTATTTTAAGCACTTACGATTTGGCTTAAGCAGTAATTTACTTTGGGTTTTCGCTCTTACTCTCATCATTCTTTTTGCTGGAGGTAATAGTTATGCCCAAACCGGGGAAAATGTAACCACTTCCGATTCTTTTGAACTCAGAGTTGCAACCCTTGAACAACGTTACGATGCACAGGTCTTACAGATACTTTCCAATTATTTCGACCCCCGCTCATTTTTTGTAGATGTTGATATCAGTGCCGAGATGGTCGACGAAACCTTCACCGTTACTCAAAATCAGGTCATAAGGCAGCGACCTAATAATATTACCATGCCGGGACTCCCTTTTTTACCCGAAGAGAATCTTCTTCCGGATGAAAATGTGGAGAATAATCCGGAAAAGATCCTGAATCAGAATACCATTCGTACTCTTAAACTGAATAGCCTGGTAATTAATATTTATGCTGATTCATCTCTTACCACCCGTGAACTGGAATTTATGGGATTGATCACAGGTATCGCTGCTAAAACAGATGATAATCGTGGAGATGTGATCAACATTCGGCGCTTAAATATGCCTGATTTTCAGGATGATATGGCTCAGGAACTCCCGCAACTTCCTCAACAGAATAATCAGCCCGAAGTAGAAAAAACTTTTGCTGAAAGCATTAATGATTACATCCCTCTGGCGGTTCTTTTTGTATTGTTTCTGATCGCTCTGGTTATATCTCGCATCTTTACCCGAAAATCTTCCACCGATCAATCTACAATCCGGTCCCAGCGCAGCAATCTAAGAAGTGATCTTACTGTTGAAGGAAAAGTTAAAAACGATCAGACCTCAAATTCAGTGATCCTGAAAACTATAGAGCCGGATAAAGCGAATGAAGTAGATCTTCTGATTCAGAATTTCTTCAATAAGCCACAGGATATTTCTCTGTTGTTTGAATACTGGATGGATGAACATGCGGACCAGGGAGCCCGGCGTGCCGCTCAGGTCATTGCGTCAGTAGATCGACACCTTATTCGTTCTCTGAAAAAAGATATACGACCGGATTATTATCAGGCGATCAGTGATGCTCTGGATAACTTACCCCCTCTCAGTACGGAAGAACGAAAACAAATAGCTACAGAATTCAACGAATTACTGGGTGGTAACAAAGGTGAATCAGAAAACAGGCAGAAACACTCCCAGCTTAATTTATTCCGTTTTCTGGATCACGTATCTGAGAAAGTTATTCTCAGATTGCTCAAAACAGAGAATACCCAAACTGCAGCTCTGATCATTGATTATCTGGATGAATATCGGGCTGCTTCCATACTGGATCAATTAGACAGAGACAGAGTAGCTGACATCATGTTAAAAATGGCTACGCTACATAATCTTACCTATAAACAGCATCGGGTTATATCAAATTCGCTATTCGATAAAACCATGGAATTGATCGAGCTGGAAAAAGAAGAACGAAAAGGAACCGAAAACATCCTTCCGGTTCTTGAAAAACTTCCTGTTACCCAACAGCGGCAATATATTGAGCAACTCCAGGCTACGGGCTCTGTGGTTGCGGAAGCATTAAAAGAACAATTCATCACAATAGAACAGATTCCGGATCTTGATATTGAGATCATTAAGCATGCTGCCAATGAACTGAATACAGGCACTATACTGGAAGCTGTTGCAGGTTTGGAACCTAAAATCCTTGACCGGATATTATCTGTACGACCTTCCAGAGAGCAACGCCTGATCCGGTTGGAATTACAGGAGAATCCGATCAAAGATATTAAAGCAACCAATCCGGCCAAATCAATGTTAATGAAGTCTATCCGTTATTACGCGGAGCTTCATAAAAAAGGCGAACTGGTAAAAGAGGAAAACTGATATCAAAAACAGGAGTCAAATATCACTATTCTATTTGGGTGTGATCATGATGATTCCTGCCTACGCCCTGCTTTTTTCGTGTAAAAGTAGTGAAAAAGCGATGGATGATGTCTCTGCTGAGAGTTTTACTGATCCTGAGGATACACAGGATAACGAAGACAGTGATCGGTCTTCGGTAGCTGATTCATTAAGAAACGAGATCAAAAAACAATATAAGATCGATCTGTACAATGAATATCAGGCCAGGGCTAACGGACTTACAACATTCTATATCCTGGCTCAACAGAGATATTATAACGGAGATTATGAACAGGCCCTTTACTATATAAACAAGGCGTACGGTTTTAAAGAAAATGCAGATATTCTTGCTCTTAGAGGTAGTATCTTTCTGGGATTAGGTTCGGTTGATAATTTTGTACGGGATTGGAGAAAAGCCTTAGAGCTGGACGAAAATCTACCGCTCTCCTACTCAAACTATGTGCTCAGAGAGCTACAGAATCAAGGTTTGCTTGATGACAAATTCAGGAAAAATTTTTAAGAATTACCACTTATGCGTACTTCTATCTTAAACATACTCAGCTTTTTGATCTCCATGATGGTTTTACTGTGGGGATCATTATTAGTAATGGGTTTTACCCAATATGAGCTGATACCAACCACACTGGAATATCTGAATCTACCAAGTTTGGCTATTGTGATCGGTGGTGTCTCTGCCAGTATCTTTATCAGTTACCCATTTAGAAATGTACTGAGAGCCTATCGGGAAAGCCTGCGTTTATTCTCTCACAGCACCATCTCTGATGACCTTTTAGAGGATGATATTCAACGTATCTTAGAATGGCAGAAAATGATCAAAGAAGACCGGGTACAAGCGGTTGCTCAATTAAGTGAAGATTATATGGAAACCTTCGAAGGCTATTTGTTTTCTGTGATGGATACCAACTATAGTTCAGAGGAACTCCGGGAATTGGGAGAGATAAATATTGAGGAGAATTTCTCTAAACAATTGCAGATCAATCAGATCATAATGAGCATGGGTAAATCTGCCCCTGTATTTGGAATGCTGGGTACACTTTTTGGCCTTATTGTGATGCTTTCAGGGTTCAACGAAGTAGAGTCTCTGCTTACAGGACTGGCAGCTGCGCTTATGACCACTTTATATGGGATCATCATTGGTAACTTCATATTCATTCCTATGGCCCGAAAAATGAATAATATTGCTTCACTTCAATATTTTCGTGAAAAAATGATACTGGAAGGCGTTTTACTTATCGAAAATCAAAAAACCTCATTACAGATCTACGATAAACTGCAGGCCCATATGCGCCGGAATAAGACACAACTATAAAGTATAAAGTCGTACACTTTGAGTCCGGGACCATCCAATAGAAATAGAAATTCACTCTTCCCCAACAGTCATTTTGAGGGAGAAGATGAGGATAGCTGGCAGATCAGTTATCTCGATATCATTACGGTGATCCTTGGTTTTTTGATCGTATTACTTTCCGTCTCTCAGATCACAAAACAAGATCCCCTTTCCGTCTCAAATTTATACGACTCCTCGGTGATAGAAACCGAGTATATAACCACCCCGATCGAAGAAGTTCAGCGTCAACTGGAGATCTACCTTGTAGACGAGATCGAGGCAGGTAAGATCGAGATCAACCGTGATCTTAATGATATTAAGATCAGATTCAGCAGTGACTCTTTCTTTAATTCGGGAAGTGCAAACCTTCTTTCATCAGCTAAAGATATTTTGAATAAGATCGTTGTCGCCATCCGGAAAAATGAGTACGACGATTATAATATTGATGTTGAAGGCCATACGGATGATGTGCCGATCTCATCTCGTATTTATCCATCTAACTGGGAATTATCTACAGCACGGGCAGCAGATGTGGTCAAGTATTTCATTTCAGAAGGCATTGATAAATCTCGCCTGAAGGCTTCAGGTTACGCGGATTCACGACCAAGATATATCACCGATGAGAATGGCGAACGGGTTGAGGCTCCGAGGGAGATGAACAGAAGAGTAGTGCTTCGTTTGTATTATTCTATGGAAGAAAAACCTGAGCCGGAAGAGGAATTACTTGCTGAGGCAGATTCGTTAGAGTCTGATTCTCTACAAAATGCAAACATAGATTCACTGACCAATCAATTCCTGACTGTTAGCGATTCTCTAACGTTTATATCTGATGCGATTCCGGCAATCAAACCATTACCGGAGCCCGTTCAGCCCCCATCAGCTAGCAATAATAATGCTACAACGGTTGATACAGAAGAAGAGGTCATACAGACTCCTGATGAGGACGAAGAAATTGCTGAAGCTGACGAACCATTAGCTGCAGATCAACCGGAAAAGGTAACTGAACAGCCTGAAACCCCTGATCCGGAACCGGTATCATCAAATGCTGTTTTCTCACTTGGTTCCAGGGATAATTGTAGTTATGCAATTCAGGTTGGCAGCTTCAGATCTTTAAACAGTGCTTTTGATGTCTCAAACTCAGTAACGGAAAGAACCGGGGTAGCACTTAATATTGGTTTTAATAACGACCTGTATACCATTCGTTCTTCCGGTGATCAAAACTTTACCAAAGCAATTGAAGATTACAGAACTGTTAAGAGTGAGATGCCTGAGTTAAACCTGAATCTTGTTCACCGATGTGATGCAGGAAGTAACAGAATAGAGACCCTAACTTACCTAATCCAATTTGGTTCATTCTCTTCAGAGCAAAATGCCATTGATTATTCATTTACCATTCTTGGAGATTATGGGATCGAATCCTATATCGTAAAATCTGAAAACCGTTTTCTTGTGGTGAATGGACCATACACCCGCCAGGATCATGCATTATCTGTTCTTAACAATATCAGGGAAAAGGGATTAACCAGAAATCTCGAACTCAAGCCAAATACGGAAGATTTCAGAAATTACCGGGCCAGATATCAGATACAAATTAATGTATTTGAGAACCGACAGCTCGCAGAAGCTGCCGTACAATCATTAAAAGAAGCCCTAAATATCGATACCCGAGTATTCGGGATGGAAAATGGGCTTTATTATGTACAGGTATCTGAGATCTTTAACTCCTTCAGAGATGCAAACGCTTTAGCCCGTCGTTTAGCTGATCGTGGTTCTGAGCCGGTCATCTACCTTTTAGAATATCCATAAGATCATTATCGAACAGTGACTACCACTAGCTGTTCACTACTAGTTCGAATCTCATCCTGCAACTGAACGCAAACAAAAAAGGCCCATCCAAGATGAGCCTTTAAAAATTTTGACGGTTATTCTAAAACAACTACAGTAGCATAGAAAGTGGATTTTCCATGAGCTCTTTGAAGGTATTGAGAAATTGTGCCGCTTTCGCTCCATCCACAATACGGTGGTCGCTTGATAAAGTGACTTTCATTCTCTTTCCTGGAACTACTTCCCCATTTTCAACCACAGGTACGTCACGGATCGCTCCTACTGCCATGATACAGGCATTTGGTGGATTTATGATGGCTGTAAATTCTTCGATCCCAAACATTCCCAGATTACTGATCGTAAAGGTACTGCCTTCCATTTGTTCAGGCTGAAGTTTACGATCACGGGCTAATCCGGCTAATTCACGGGTTTCGGAACTGATCTGAGCCAGGCCTTTTTTGTCGGCATGATCGATCACAGGAGTCATAAGCCCTTCATCGATAGCAACTGCAACCGCAATATGAACGTCACCATGTTCCATGATCACATCATCGTGCCATGAGCTGTTAATTGCCTGATGGCGGGTCAAAGCGATCGCAGAGGCTTTTACAACAATGTCATTAAAGCTGATCTTCACATCATTCGCAGCATTTAGTGCACTTCTTGCTGCCATTGCTGCTTTCATGTCTATATCGATCGTTTCATAGAAATGTGGATTGGTGAATTTACTCTCCGAGAGACGACGGGCGATCACTTTTCTCATCTGAGAAACTTTTACTTCTTTACTCTCCAGATTATCGAATACAGGAGCCGGTTTAGAAGCAGATGTAGCCTCAGGTTTGGTTAACCCTCCTTTAGAAGGACTGAAATCTTCCACATCTTTTTTAATGATCCGACCTTCAGGTCCGGAGCCATTTACATCAGAAAGATTAATTCCTTTATCTTCTGCGATCTTGCGAGCCAGTGGCGATGCTTTAATTCTACCATCTTCATCTGAAGTAGAAGCAGGAGCTGTAGTCTCTTTCTTCTCTTCTGCTTCAGGCTCAGATTTGCTCTCTGCCTCTTTTTCAGATGAAGAACTATCTCCTGGATCATCACCTGAGGTCAGATCACTGATATCTTCTCCCTCTTCACCAATAACGGCTATTAAACCGCCTAAAGGAACAGAGTCACCTTCGCCGGGAACAATCTTCAAAATTGTACCGGCATCAAACACTTCCACATCCATGGTAGCTTTGTCGGTTTCAACCTCGGCGATAATATCTCCGGCTTCTACTTTATCCCCTTCTTTAACATTCCATTTTGCGATCACCCCTTCTTCCATGGTATCGCTCAACTTGGGCATTTCTATTTTAATAGCCATAATGGTAGAATTATATAAATGGTTAAATTTCTATCGGTAAGTTACCTGATTTACTGCTTCAATTACATTCTTTGGACTAGGTAACCAAAGATCAAATAACTTCTTTGAGAACGGAGCGTTCACATCCGGTAACGTAACCCGCTGAACCGGTGCATCTAAATAATCAAATGCTTCTCTCTGGATCAGGAATCCAATTTCTGCAGCAAATCCGGCAAATGGATGAGCTTCGTCAACTACTACACATCGATTCGTTTTTTTGATGGATTCCACGATCAACGGCAGATCCAGTGGTTTTACCGTGCGTGGATCAATGATCTCGGCTTCAATTCCATCTTTAGCTAACTGAGCCGCGGCCTGTTTTGCGACGTGATACATCTTACCATGTGCGATGATCGTTACATCAGAACCTTCCCGTTTGATCTTTCCTTTACCAATTGGGATGATATAATCTTCTTCTTCAGAAACTTCACCTTTCAGACCATACATTTGCTCTGATTCCATGAACAATACCGGATTGTCATCACGGATCGCTGATTTCATTAACCCTTTCGCATCATCCGGTTCAGAAGTGTAGATCACTTTGAGACCGGGGAACATTGCATACATTGAGTCATAAGCTACCGAGTGTGTAGCACCCAGCTGACCCGCGGACGCATTGGGCCCTCTGAATACGATCGGAGCATCAGCCTGACCACCCGTCATGTACTTTACTTTAGTGGCGTGGTTAATGATCTGATCAGCAGCTAATACAGCGAAGTTGAAGGTCATGAATTCAACGATAGGTCGTAATCCATGCATGGCAGCACCAACCCCTATTCCTGCAAACCCAAGCTCAGAGATCGGCGTATCAATCACTCTTTTATAGCCATATTTGTCCAGCAACCCTTCGGTTACTTTATAGGCTCCGTTATATTCGGCAACTTCTTCACCCATGATGAAAACATTTTCATCACGGCCCATTTCTTCATCAATTGCCTGTTTTATTGCTTCTCTAAATTGTAGTTCAGCCATTTTCTTTTAAAATCTTTGGATTAAACGTGGAAGTATGGTTCGTCGTCAGCAAACATATCGTCGTAGAGTTCATCATCATCCGGGAATGGGGAATTATCTGCAAATTCTACGGCTTCTAATACTTCCTCCTCTACTTTGTCCTCAACTTCGGTGATCTCCTCTTCCGTCATAATATCATTTGATAAGATATAATCGCGGAGTTTAAGAATAGGATCGATCTTCTGGTATTCTTCTAATTCTTCCTTGGTTCGGTACTTTTGTGGATCAGACATTGAGTGCCCACGGTAGCGATAGGTTCTGATCTCTATAAAGTAAGGTTCCGAGTTTTCGCGCACATCGTCGGCGATCTCTTTCATCTTTTCATACACAGAGAATACATCCATACCGTTGATCACTGCACTCTTCATTCCATAGCCTTTTGCACGATCTACGATCTCTGCCACGGTATGACGCTTAGCCGCAGTACCCATTGAATATCCGTTGTTCTCTACAACGAAGAGTACCGGTAATTTCCAGAGTTGGGCGATATTCATTGACTCGTGTAATGCACCCTGATCTACCGCTCCGTCACCAAAGAAAGTAGCAGAGATATTACCTGTTCCTTTGTATTTATTTGCGAAAGCAAATCCGGCACCTATCGGAATATGGCCACCTACAATACCGTAACCACCCCAAAAATGTTCTTTCGCATTGGCAAAGTGCATAGAACCGCCTTTACCTTTTGAACACCCGGTAGCTTTTCCAAAAAGCTCAGCCATTCCTTCTTTAGCCGTCAGACCACGACATAATCCCCAGCCATGATCACGGTAACCGGTAATGATATCGTCTTTGTCATCAAACGCGAACACAGTACCGGTTGAGATCGCTTCCTGCCCAATGTAAAGGTGCAGAAAACCACCGAATTTTCCTTTTTGATACTGTTGCATAGAGCGTTCTTCGAAACGACGTTGCAAGTACATTTGCTCGTACATTGCTTTAAGATCATCTTCGGTAAGCCCAAGACTTTTATGTTTTTTTCGTGTAGGAGCCGGGAGATCCACTCCCTTCTGAACTGCTCCGTCTTTTTCATCTCCAATGCCTTTCGGGGCAAATACTATATCGTCTTTCTTGTTTTCAGCCATAAGTAATTTGTTGATATCTGATCCTCTGTGAAAAAAGGGCTCAAATATACCGATTTTTTAAGAAGATTTTGTGAATCGTTTACACTGATTAACTAATGAATTCTGAGGCGATTTCATTCACCTTTTCCAGTGCTTCCTCTAATTTTTCAGGATTCTTTCCTCCTGCTGTTGCCAGATTTGGTTGGCCACCACCTCCGCCACCTACAAGTCGGCCAAGTTTCCCAACCAATGCGCCGGCTTTCAGTGCTTTTTCTTTGATAAGATCTTCGGTCAAGGCTACCATCAGAAATACTTTTCCGGCTTCCATATCTTTGGCGCCCAATACGATCATAGTGCCGGTCTTTGTCTTTTCAATGGCATCGTAACCGAGTTGTTTTAACGCATTCATATCAGCTCCGGGAACTATTCCTTTCACAATATCAAAGCCCAGATCAGAGGATGATCTTGCAGCGATCAATTGATCTAAGACTGCACCGGTTTGCTGCATATTTAACTTTTCCAGTTCTTTTTCCAGAGCTTTCTTTTCGTCCATCAGCTTTTGCAAACTGGATACCGGATCATCGGTCTGACCGAATGTGGATTTAATATTACTTACCAGATATTTCTCTTTTCTGAGTAACTCATCCGCCGTTTTACCGGTAACGGCCTCAATCCTTCTTATACCGGCTGCAGCTGAACTTTCGCTGAGAAACCGGAAATAACCGATCTCTCCGGTTGCACCAACATGGGTACCACCACAAAGCTCTACCGAGTAATCCTCATCAAAGGTGATCACACGAACAAAGTCGCCATATTTCTCGCCAAAGAGCATCATAGCACCTTTTTTACGGGCCTCTTCAATGGGAACATCCCTCTCCTCGATCAGCGGAATATTCTCCTGGATCTTATCATTCACCTGCTTTTCAACAGCATCCAGCTGTTCCCGGGTCATTGCTTCGTAATGAGAAAAATCGAATCGTAAATGCTTTTCGTTAACTAACGAACCTTTCTGTGTCACATGATCACCAAGTACATTTCGAAGTGCCGCATGTGCAAGATGAGTTGCTGAGTGATGTTTTTGAATCTCTAAACGACGCTCCAGATCGATCTGAGCATTCCAGTTTCCTGAAAGGTCTTCAGGCAACGAATCGGTGTAATGAATAAAACCATCTGCTCCTTTTTGTACATCCTTAACATGTATGAATACATCACCGTTTGTTAGCAATCCGGTATCCGCGACCTGACCACCACTTTCAGCATAAAACGGCGTCTTATTTAATTTAAAGGCAACCCTGTCACCTTCTTTTCGATAAGCAGTGATCAAAACATTGGCCTCGAAATCATCATATCCTACAAACTCAAAATCATCAGCGTCGTTAACCAGCACCCACTCATTGGTCTTACTTTGATCGACACTGAATTTACCGGCTGCACGTGCACGATCTTTTTGTTCCTGCATGTGCCGGTCAAACCCGTCAACATCTACATCAACACCGATCTCACGAGCCATCAACTGGGTAAGATCGATCGGGAAGCCATATGTATCATGTAATTTAAACGCCTCAGCACCGGATATTTTTTTGTCCTTCACCATTTCATGGAAGATCTCAATTCCTTGTCCGAGCGTCTTCAGAAAGCTTTTTTCCTCAGCTTTGATCACATTGGTAATGTATTCCTGCTGAGCAACAACTTCCGGAAATACCTCCTTAAACTGCTCTGCTAATACGGCAACCAATTTGTAGAAGAAAGGTTCTTTAAAACCAAGTTTGTCCCATCCATAACGAATGGCCCGGCGAAGGATCCGACGGATTACATATCCTCGGCCATCATTGCCGGGAGAAGCTCCATCCGCTATTGAAAAAGTGACAGCACGAATGTGATCGGCGATCACACGCATTGCAATATCTTTCTCCTCATCATTTCCATAAGTGAGCCCGGCTAAACCGGAGATCTCATCCAAAAGAGGAGTGAAAACGTCTGAATCGTAGTTAGAACTCTTGCCCTGCAGAACGGCACATACCCGTTCAAAACCCATTCCGGTATCCACATGCCGGGCAGGCAGAGTAACCAGTTTTCCATCAGGCTGTCGGTTAAACTGAATGAATACCAGGTTCCAGATCTCCATCACTCTGGGATCATCCATATTAACCAATTCGGCTCCATCCTGTTTTTTACGTTCTGCATCCGGCCTCAGGTCAATATGTACTTCAGAACAAGGTCCGCATGGGCCGGTGTCTCCCATTTCCCAGAAATTATCTTTTTTACCGAATTTCAGGATGTGGTTCTCAGCAATAGAGGTTTCACTTTTCCACAATTCGATGGCTTCTTCATCAACGGATAATCCATCGTTCTCATCACCGCCAAAAACAGTAGCATATAACCGATCCGGCTCAAGCCCCCATCGATCAACCAATAATTCCCATGCCCAACTTATTGCTTCTTTTTTGAAATAATCACCAAAAGACCAGTTACCCAACATTTCGAACAACGTATGGTGATACGTATCGTGCCCGACTTCTTCCAGATCATTATGTTTGCCGCTCACCCGAATACATTTCTGAGTATCAGCCGCCCGATTCCACTTTTTCCCGTCGTGAGTGAGTGTTTTTTCCTCACCTAAAAAAATGGGTTTAAACTGGTTCATCCCCGCATTTGTGAATAATAAGGTAGGATCGTCTTTGGGTACTACCGGAGCACTTTCAACTATAGCGTGATTCTTGTCGGCAAAGAATTCCAGAAATTCATTTCTGATTTGAGAAGAAGTCTTGTATGACATTAATTTATTCGATGGAAAGTTGAGATTTTAAGGGCGGGAAGATAGAAAATTTCCACTTCATACTCATGGTTGTATTCTCAGGAATTACTATCCTTCCCATAATTTTCACTATCAGGTTTAATAAGCACCATGAAAACACTATTGAATTATTTCTTCAGAGGGATGCTGATCATTTTTCCGGTCGGTGCCACGATCTATATCGTTACTATTACCATTAACTGGATGAATTCCATCTTTAATGATCTCTTCTTTGGATGGTTTGACCTGAACATTCCCGGACTGGGAATTTTAACCGGATTTCTCTCGATCGCTTTGGTTGGATTTATATTTACTCTCGCATTCACGAAACCGGTAGTCTCATTTTTTGAGCGATTACTTACCCGATTACCATTAGTTAGCATTATCTATTCCTCATTAAAAGATCTCACTGAAGCCTTTGTAGGTGAGAAAAAGAAATTCAACGCTCCTGTAAAAATTCAATTTACCGAATCCGGTCTTGTACGGTTTGGTTTCATTACCCAGCACTCGCTCAGTAACATCGGGCTGGAAGATGAGGTGGCTGTGTATTGCCCGCACTCCTATAATTTCTCAGGAAATTTGTACATCGTTCCAAAAGATAGCATCACCCCTATCGATGCCGATCCGGCCGATTTTATGCGCTTTATAGTTTCAGGTGGTGTGACAAATATCAGCTAAAAAAAATGCCGGCAAAACCGGCATTCTTAATAATATCTAGTACACTTCTTCGAATGTTCTGTCTGATGGTTTTAGCAATTCTTTTGCTTCCTTCCATCCCCATTCGTTTGGATCCTCTGTCGATGGCTGACCTTTAAGGCGTAAATACCCCATAAACCCTTTTTTAGCAAGGTTATGATAAATTCCGGTCTCCATACCTTTCATACCACAGAGGTAGATCAGGGTATTATCACTGCCTAAGATCGGATCCAACAGATCTGCGCGATCCTCGATGGCTGTTTGAACGTAATATTTACTGCCATCAGGACGTCGGTCTTCACGGGAGATCATTTTCACAAAATGGAAATTCTCATGCTCTTCTTCCAATCGGTCGAACAGCTCCGGGTACAGTACGTCTGTTCTGTATGGGCATCCAAATACCAATACAACCTGACCTTTGAACCCTGATTCGAGCAGTTCCAGGATCATTCCCCTGAAAGGAGCAATTCCGGTTCCGGTAGCAAAAAATACGAAGTTAAAATCATCAACATTCTCAGGAAGCAGGAATCGCTTTCCACTCGGTCCCGTGACTTTGACTTTATCCCCTACTTTCAGGTTACAAATATAATTTGAGAAAACTCCGGTGTAGAAAGTGCCGTCCACTTCTTCGTTTGCGCGTTTTACAGTAGTAGAAACTAAATGCTGATTTCCGCCTTCTCCTTTAGTTGGGGAAGAAAGAGAATATAATCTCACTTTATGTGGTTTACCCCGATGATCTTCGCCCGGAGCAAGCACCCCGATCGATTGTCCGGTTCTGAAATGTCCATCTAATTCGGTTCCGGTTAGGTCTAAGGTAATATGGCGTACAATATTTGGACTGCTTTCCGCCGTGCATACATAATTCTCAACAACAACAGCTTCTGTCGGATTTTTCGGAGTGTGAATATTCAATTCAACTTCCGGTAATATTATCTCTGACATAATTTTTGATAATTTTTGTGCATAAAAAAACCCGGTAACTCAATGAGTTCCGGGCTTTTAAAATACCATTTTTATTCCTTAGAAATAAAATGTTAATCCACCTGTTATGGCATTTCCTGAGTATTCTTTTTCAGGTAGATTTTCATTGTCGCCATCCAGATATAAATATCGGTAATCGATATTTAATGCGGCAGCATTCGATATCGGCAGGTCTAATCCAAATCCAAGGTGGTACCCCACATTTACTTGTGTTTCTGTATCAGAATTAATGAAATTTCCATCATAATCGGTGATCGTATAGTAAGCTCCCAGTCCGGCTACACCGTAAGGTTGAAAATTGGGAGCAACGGGTACATAAGCCATTAAAGAAGCTGTTACAGGAATTTGCCTTACTGATAATTCACCGCCTGAGACCGTATAATCCTGTTCTCCCCGGTATTCAAAGGCGAGTTCGCCACCAAAGATCTTACCTCTGAATCTGCTCTGTACACCAAAGAACATGGTACCATCTTCAGCATCAGGGGCTTTATAGTAACCGAACCGGGGCCCGATTCCTGATTTATTTTCCAGTAAATTCTGCGCATATACACTGCTTCCAAACAATGCAATGATCGTTACAATGAATAATGATCGTAGTAATTTCATAGTCAAGATTTTTTATTGTGATTCAATCTTTCCTATGAAAAAAACCGGTAATGGTTCCGAATACTAACTTTTACTGATTACTGATTCGATACCTGATGAGTTCTTCGATGGTAGGTAACGCCCCTCTTTCTTCCTTGAGCTGTGCAGCGAGATCTTCCGTAACATTACTTTTTCTCAACCTGATGAGGGTCTCTTTCGTAAGCTGCTCTCTTGTATAACCAAGATCTAGCATTCTGCTTGTGAAATATGCTTTAACACCGGCATTCTCCAGATCCAACAGGTCCTGAATACTTAACTCATACCCCAGTTCATTCATGTATCTTGCAAAAGTGGTAGAAACACCAGCCTGATCCAGCATAGAAACCTCTTCAAGTGTGATATCCGTGTAGCCTATATCTCTGAACTCAGATGTTTTTGTCGCTGTCACTCCTTTATCTCTCCATGCCTGTAGTTCTTCGTGAGTCATTTCCGGGTACCCCATTTCTACCAGCCATTCCCCCATTCCATCCAATAACTCAGGACTTGCCTGATTCATCGAGTTAACCACATTCTCGAACCGATCTCCTAAACCAAAGGAGAAATTACTTATACGGGTTCCGGTATAGAAAAGCAGGGTTGCCAAAAAAGCAAACAACAGGATATAGTTTGCTGTTTTACCGGATGTTACTGAACCGGAAGAGGAGTTCTCATCCACTCCTCCTACTTCACGTTCAAGATCGTTTAGGTCGTTTTTTAGATTTCTGAATTTCGTACTCATTTTATCCTGATTTAAATCCGGTGCACGGATACGATGGGATCAGGAATAAGATGCACAAAAACTGATTTTATACCAATTCGAATGATTTGGTCAGGTCAGAAATCGTAAATGGTTTAGTGATCAGATCGATGAAATCGGTGGCTTTGGCACGATCATAGTTCACCCGATCAGAGTTTCCTGTTAAATAGATAACAGAAGTATTAATCTTTTCTTTAATGGCCAGAACAGCTTCAATGCCATCCATTTCTCCTTTAAGCCGGATATCCATTAGAATAAGATCAGGTTGTTCATTTAAAGCCAGGTTTATCGCATCTTCGCCCGATGCGGCTTTCCCGATAACTTCGTGGCCTAACTCACGAACCATATTTTCTATCACCAACGAGATGATCATGTCGTCTTCGACGATGAGAACTCTTTTTGTTTTGCCAAGTAATTCAGTCAATTTCGTAGGTATTTTAGATTTAATATTGCTTGTCCTTAGTGATTCAACCACATGAGTATCAACATTCTAAAATGTTACTAAAAATATAATACTCTGTGAATGAATTCATAATTATAAATTGTCCTGTAAGCCAATAGTTTCAAACCGGAGCAGGGTTCCTTCATAAGCATCCACATATGCATGCCACCCTTCTATCAACTCCTTGTCGTACATTATCGGCACTAACCATGATTTCCTTAACTCAAGTGTATCCCGATTCAGGTGAGGCAAAAAACGAAACTCAGGTTGCTCTGTCATTGAGGTTTCTGTTACCGTAAAGATGTAATCTTCACCGGTTATCTCGTTCATATCAAACTGCCAACCTTTAACACTTTCCTGTGCCTGCATATACCCGATATTAATTAAACCATAACTCTTCACTTCCTGATACCAATTACCCCAGATCCGATTAACTCCAAGGGCATCAACAAAGACAGTAATTTCGGTATTCTCGACCGGGATGTTACCAAATTTTTGACTTGAAAACCTGAATTTCCACTCTATGATCTTGTTATCAGTTTCAGGTCCCTCACAAATCGTACATCCGTATAAAGGGAATACTTCTTCAAGTTCAAGTAGTGAGGTATCAGTAACCATGGTGAATTCCTGATTCTCTAACAGGGTTTGCTTAGCAACATCCAACAGAGAATCTGAATCCAGTATTTCTATCCGGCTTATCTCCCTTTGAAGGCACGGATTTTCATCGTTTGGAAATAATACTCTACTGTATCCGGTAAAACCGAATTCGTTTAGGGTGGAACAAATTCTTCCACCGTTCAATTGGTGATAATGATCATTTAATTCAGTCAACTCGGCCATTGTGTAGGGATTAACTTTGACCGGGTATTCATCCATATCCGACACTTCCAGAAGGTCGCATGAGGCGAGCATTACTACAGTAAAAAGAATGATGATATATTTTCCCAATGGGATAGCCGGTTGTCCTACTTAAGCGGCCTGAAATATACGTCAATACTCCATTTATTTGTATTAATAAATCTTCAGATAATTAAATATTAATACGCTTAACGGAGGCGGGGTTTAATGCATTTTTGACTTATAATTCATCCAGTGACCTGTAATCAGTAAGGTACTACCGATCAGTGTAACTCCGGCTTCTCCATATTCGCCCAGAGTATCGTTAAAGAACCACGCCAGAAAGATCACAATAACCCCTGAAAATAAAAGCACGGTGACCTTAGGGTTCTCATGTTTACGTTGCAGAGATAGGATTACAGTTGGAGCAATGGCCAGAAAAAATATTAAATGTGTATAGCCATGAAAATGCTCAAAAGCCGGCCAGAGTGGGATCAATGAAATAACAATTGGTACAGCCAGACAGTGAATAGCACAAAGCCCGGATAATCCGATCCCGATTCTGTCCCAAAATCCCAATTTTGAATTTGATTTATTACTCATAGGATAAATTTCAAAAATAATAAGTGAGCCTGTTAAGATACGGTGTTATTTAATCAATTGGGGATTTTAACTCTTTTTCATAATTCCTCCATTCCGGGTAAAAGGAATCCATCAAACTGTAAAATCTCTTATTATGATAGCGTTCAAGCAAATGGGTTAATTCGTGAACAACTACACTTTCCAGGCAGCCGTCAGACATTTTTGCCAATTGCAGATTTATCCATACCCTTTTCTTCGAAATATTGCAGGTTCCCCATCGCGTTTTCATTTTCTTTATGCGCGATTCATTCACTTTCACATTCATGATAGGCTCCCATTTAATCACCAATTCCCCTATCCTTTTTTTCAAATACGATCTGTAATAATTATCGACCAGTTTCTCTCGTCGTTTTCGATCACTTTCTTCTTTTACCCGCAGAATCATTTCATCCCCTACCAACATCAAGCTTTCCCGACCTTTTATTGGTATGACCCTTAATTTATACGACTCCCCTTTGAAATAATGAACTTCGCCATCTGTGTAGGTAAATGGTTTAGATGATGGATGCCTTTGAGCTACTTCTACTTTTTTGTTTATCCAATCAGCTTTTGATGCCAGAAACTTTCTGATCTGATTATCCGACAATGACAAGGGCACCGAAGCTTTTACACTACCATCTGCTTTCTGAATCCTCAGATAAAGATTTTTGATCTTTTTTCTATGGATATGTATTTCGATACCATCGAAATTGATCACATATTCCTTTGTTCTGTGTTTCCGAAACATTATTCTGTGATAGTAGATCGCTTTCTTTAACCTTCAAAAATAATTCATCGCAAAGGTACTAAATCTTATATCACTAAACTCTGAATGTTCCTATTCGTGGATTTTAGAAACTGCTGAATGATATAGATTCAGTTGATCTGAATAGTCGGGTATTTAATTAATATGCCTCCTCAGTATTCATATCTGCCTTTAGTAATGCATCAAATTAGGACGGAGTAAATTTCCTCAAGGAATTAATCAATCAAATTTATAAATTCATCAATATTACCTAACCTCAACAAATTATTAAGCTATTGAGTGCGATAAAAGCAGCTAATACTATTATTGATAGCAGCAGCGGGGAAGAAACCAATACACAAGATTTTATTGAAGATCTGATCGGAAAAATGACCCTCTCTGAAAAGATCGGACAAATGACACAGTACGATGCCAGCTGGGATGTTACCGGTCCACCGGTTCAGAAAGATGATATCGACCGATACGAAAAGATCGCGGAGGGAAGAGTGGGTGCAATGCTGAATATTCTGGGAACGGAAGCCACCCGTGAAGCCCAGAAAATTGCTGTGGAAAATTCCCGACTCGGGATCCCTTTACTGTTCGGATATGATGTAGTTCACGGTTATAAGACCATGTTTCCCATCCCGATCGCCGATGCCTGCAGCTGGGATCTGACACATATTGAAAATGCCACCAGAATTGCCGCTACTGAAGCTACAGCTGCTGGTTTGAACTGGGCGTTTGCCCCTATGATGGATATCAGCAGAGATGCCCGGTGGGGACGGGTGATGGAAGGCGCCGGCGAAGATCCGTATCTGGTTTCAAAAGTATCCGCTGCACGGGTAAAAGGTTTCCAGGGTGAGGATCTGAGCAAACCTGATACAATGGCTGCTACCGCAAAACACTTTGCTGCTTATGGCTTTTTAAATGCTGCCTTGGAGTACAATACTACTGAGATCAGTGATAATACTTTTTTAAATCAGGTTCTCCCACCCTTCAAGGCAGCTATTGATGCCGGCGTTTCTACGGTGATGAATGCATTCAGCGATTTTAACGGAATTCCGGTTACCGCAAATTCCTATTTGCAACGAGATATTTTGAAAAAGGAATTGGGTTTTAAAGGTTTCATCATTACGGATTATTCAACCATTTCTGAAATGGTGGTCCATCAATATGCTAAGGACAACAAAGATGCAGCCTATAAAGCAATTATCGCCGGTACCGATATGGATATGGAAAGCCGGGTGTATGAAAATAATCTGGAAGCCCTGGTTAATGAAGGTGCTGTAGAGGAAAAAATGATAGATGATGCTGTTCGCAGGATCTTAACGTTAAAACTGAACCTTGGACTCTTTGACGATCCCTATCGTTACTGTGACGAAAGCCGCAGCTATTTACTGGATCATGTTGAAGATCATCATAGCAAGGCTCTGGAAGCAGCTAAGAGTTCTGCTGTTCTTCTGAAAAATGATAAAAACCTCCTTCCTATCAGGAAATCTGTCAAAACCATCGGAGTGATTGGCAAATTAGCTGATGATAAGGACGCTCCCCTTGGAAGCTGGCGGGCACGAACTGAAGCTCAATCAGGTGTTTCAATCCTTGAGGGTTTACAAAAACATGTACCATCGGAAACAGAGATTCTATTTGCTAAAGGGTATACATTATCTGTAGAGCCTCCTACATTTACCCAGGAAGTGGATCTTTCTCAGAGTGATGATGAATCAGGTTTTACTGAAGCCTTAGAAGTAGCTGAACGATCAGATCTCGTACTTTTTGTATTGGGTGAAGAATGTTTTCAGACCGGTGAAGGTCGTAGCCAGACATTTATTGGCTTAAAAGGTGCTCAGCTCAAACTGTTAAAAAAAGTCTATGCAATAAATAAGAATGTGGTTGCCATCATGATGAATGGACGACCGATAGCTGAACCCTGGTTATATGAAAATATTCCATCAATTCTGGAGAGCTGGTATCTGGGTTCTCAAAGCGGAAATGCGATCGCTGAATTATTGACCGGGAAATGTAATCCTTCCGGAAAACTGGCCCTCTCAATTCCACGTTCGATCGGTCAGATCCCTATCAGTTACAATCATACCAGAACAGGAAGACCAGACCCTATACCGGGCGACCCAAACTTTGTTTTCTGGTCCCATTATTCCGATTGTGATAAAACTCCTCAATACGCCTTCGGACATGGATTAAGTTACACCACTTTCGAGTATTCTAACCTGAAACTGAATACCGATACAATCTCCATGGACGAGTCTCTGACCGTTTCAATTGAGGTTGAAAATACCGGCAGTTACGACGGAGAGGAAGTCGTTCAGTTATATATCAATGATCTTTACTCGAGTACCATACGGCCGGTTAAAGAACTCAAAGGTTTTGAAAAGCTTCATTTTAAAGCTGGTGAAAAAAAGACCGTTACTTTTACAATTGGCTGGAAAGATCTCGCTTTTTATGGAGCTGACAGAATTTTTAAAGCCGAACCCGGAGAATTTGATGTAATGGTGGGTGGTAATTCCGAGGATCTGTTATCTGCACGGTTTGAGTTAACGGCATAAAAAAAGCCCATTCTAAATGAATGGGCTAAAACAACACTTAGCGTTTTATTTAACGTCGGTTTCCAAAAATTCTGAGTAAGAAAAGGAAAAGGTTAATAAAATCGAGATAGAGCGCTAATGCTCCCATAATAGCTCCTTTGCGACCTTCCTCGGTATCAATATCCATTTCCATGCTCATACGTTTTATCTTTTGGGTGTCGTATGCTGTGAGCCCGACAAAAATGAGTACTCCGGCATAGGTTACGATCCAGTATAACGTGCTGTTATGCCAGAACAGGTTCACCACAGAGGCAATGATCAACCCAATGAGCGCCATGAATAGCAAACTTCCCATGTTGGTAAGATCCTTTTTGGTGAAGTAGCCATATATACTCATGGCACCAAATGTCCCGGCAGTGATAAAGAAAGTTGAAGCGATCGAAGCTCCCGTATATAAAATGAATATGGCAGAAAGTGTTAATCCGTTTAAAGCTGAGTATAACAGGAATAAACCGATTGCCAGATTCGAAGACATTTTCTGTATAGCTGATGACAGCCATATCACTAATCCCAATTCAGCCACAATAAGTATGAGAATAGGAGCTCTGGAACCAAAGATGAATTCCATCATAGCCTGAGATTGGGAGGTTCGCATAGCCACGAAACCGGTCAATACCAATGCCAGACTCATCCATGCATACACTTTATTGATAAAACTAGCTTGTATGCTTTTAACCTGATCTGCAGTTAAATGTGTTTGTGCTTGCATAATAATTTAGTTGTTAATTTTTCCAGCTATCTAACAAATAAAATAGAGAAGTATTATGAAAAACTTTGTGATAGTTTGACTGAATCACGTTCCGAACCAGTAACTGAATTTAAGCAAAAATATGTTGATCGGTTTCTGATCGAATATATTTCCAACGCTGTTGAATGGCATGAATTCGGTTGTTTTAAAAAAGTACCCTTCTCGTTGCTGTTGCCATACCAGATAAACGGTTGATCCCGGTCTGAATTCCCATCTCAATACCATATTTCCCTGAATGGTCTTATAATCGAAATCCGGATTTTGAAATGCATATTCTATGGTTCCATCGGCATTTGCATCAACTAAATAACAGGATGGTGAATCTACACCATAACACTCGTCCTGCATCACAATTTCACCGGATTCTTCATCATACTCATCAAAATTATAGGTTCCGGGTTCGTTGAATTCCTTAAACCCGTAATAATTCCCCGTAACAACCAAAGGTCTGATGTACGTTTGTAAACTCATGGTACTGCTGAAGGTATAATCCAATCTGAATTCAGCCATAAAATAGTTCAGGTCTATCGACGAGAAGATATAGCGATCGGTATAACCGTAAGCTTCGGCATAGATATTAGCATAATCAACATATTGATCTGTGTTTCGCTCAAATACGATGGTTGGACTTAATTCCAGCTGAAGATAACCGGTGGGCCTGAAATTAAAAGAGAGTCCGTTGGTGTTGTAGATCTCTCCGGAAGCATCTCTTCGGTAATAGGTATTGGCACCCACATAAAAATTCTTCGTTGAATTTGTAGTGAGCTGAAGACTGAAATTCCAATCTTTCGGGCGTTGCATGATCGGCCCGCCACGAGTTATTCGGTCATTGTAGAAAGTACCGGTTAAACCTCCCGTACCTACAATAGTCCATAAATTATTTAATTGAAAATATGCACCTGAGGCATAATAATTGAAGATAAGATCACCATCAAAATTCCAGGCATGTCCTCCGTATAGCCAAAGCAGATAGAACCGGAAATACTTGGGATCCACATTCATGTATTCCAAATAGTAGTGAGGTGCCCGATAGTCTGCCCTTTCCTGAAAACCCATATCATTGATCTCATATCCCGGACTCATTTCAGAATAAGTAAGCGAATATCTTAACCCCTGCCCTCCGTATTTACCGATACTGAATTCCCCGAAATACCCATTTAAACTTGTTTTAGAACTGTCCAGAGACAATCCCTCGGAGTCAGTTCGGTCGTAATAATGGGCCGATGTATTCTGAGTTCGGGTAATTGCTTCCTGAGTACCATTTACTGAACTGAATGATAAAGATCCACTGGCACCCCAATTACGATTATTCCAAAAGTACTGTCCGTCCACTCCCGCCTGATAAGCAGATTTATGCAGATAATTTTCTAAGTATCCTGAATTCAGATCCCGGTTTACAGAACTCAGAAAACCACCGATCTGCGCATTTCCGTTATTCAGATCCTTCGTAACTCTGGAAACCAGATAGTTAGTTGCTGGTTCAATAAGGTATTTACCTGTCTCGTCGTTGGATGAGCTAAAATACGTACCTTTTTCCTCGGCAGTGATCGCAGTCAGTAATCCTACAGACAATCCTTTTTCGGTCTTACCGCTTACTTTTGCTGCACCAATAATGGTTGTTTCATTAGGGCGGTCTTCATAATCAGCTTCTCCTGAAATTCCAGCCTGATAAATGTCGCCGGAGGGCGATCGCCCTATTCTACGGCTATAAAAATTGGTATGAGTCCTGAACGTATTTTGCGAAGTGGTAGATCCGAAATTGAAGATATCATTCCCTTCCAGGAAGAATGGTCTGCGTTCATCAAAATAGATCTCAAAGTTGGTCAGGTTGATCGTAGCCGGATCTGCTTCTACCTGACCAAAATCAGGATTGATCGTTCCGGTAAGAGTTACATCACTGGTAATTCCGTATTTAAAATCGCCACCAACCTTTACATTGAAATCATTTTGATTGGAAAAAGGATTCGCATCTTCCAGAGTCTCATCCCGGGTTAATCCGATGGATGCATAGGGTCTGACTTCCAGCCGGAGCGGTTTACTGAGATCTTTAATACCGGTTAGATTTCCGAACCAGGAGACCATCCCGAAATCCTCACGTGGTGTTGGAGCCCAGATATTGATCTCATCAGTTCGTGCAATTCTGCGTTGAAAATTAATGCCCCAGTTCTGAGTAGTATTTGATGAAGTAAAGCGAAGCTGAGACAATGGAATTCTGAATTCAGCAACCCATCCCCGATCATCGATCGAAGTTTTTGCTTCCCAGACTGCATCCCAAAGCAGATCCTCTTCCACATCATTAAAATAGAACACATCTTTTTGAACACCTCTTGGGTTAACAGCAAAAGTAAACGCAGTACGATTATCGTTATAGCTGTCGATATTTACATAGATCCAATCACTTAATTCGGTACCATCTCTTCTGAACAAAGTCGCTGTAATTGAATCGGGAGCCGTATCGTAAGCAATTGCTCCCACATAAATATATTTATTGGAATAGAGTACTCTAACTTCTGTTTTTTGGGATGGGGTACCTCCATCTTTGGGACGGTACTGTGTGAAATTACCAGCTACAGGTGCATCTAACCAGATCTTTTCAGTTAATGCTCCATCAATATTGATATCCTGATCGTTCTCTACCTTTATTGCTTCAATCGAAGGTCTGTTTTCAACTTCTTGTGCCCTGGCCAATTGTACGCTTACCAGCGGTAACAGAAACAGTCCTATGAAAAGACGTTTCGCTGATCTCATTATGTGCCTGTTAAATTATAAATTAGAATTTAAGCCAACGTGTACCGTAATTACACTTCCGTGCCCGATTTTTGATGTAAGGAGGCTCTGTTCTATTGTTTGTTACAACAAAAAGGGGATGTTTTCATCCCCTTAGAAAATCCTAATTTAACAGTTCATCATGTGCCAAACCAATAACTGAATTTTACCAGAAATACGTTGATGGGCTTTGAGGTGAAAAGACCGGATATATCCCGGTTAAATTCAAAGTTTCCGGCTGCTATAGAACCATCTCTCTGCTGCTGCCAAACGAGAAAGAAAGTAGATCCCGGTTTATATTCCCACCTGAATACGGCATTTCCCTGTATGGAACGATAAGTGAAATCACTTCTCCAGAAATCGAAATCCTGTGTACCGTCATTATCAATATCTACCAGGTAATGTCCGGTCTTATTGCCCGACCCATCTAATTCGGTGGTTAAGGTACCTTCATCTTTCCCGTAGCGATCGAAACCGAATCCCCCGGGATTATTGAATTCACCAAAATTATTAAACTTTCCGGTAGCAATGTAGGGCCTTAAGTAAGTCTGTAACGACATTCTGGGGGTAAATGTCCAGTTTAGTCGAATATTAGCTACCAGATTGGTAGTAATGGCATCTGCAAAAATATACCGATACCCAAAGGTCTGGGTGGCATCGGGGTCTGTAGCACTTCTTTTAATGGTTCTTACATATTGATCTTCATCCCTTTCAAAGCCTAATTCCGGCTCAAAGCTGAATTGTATAAATGTAGTAGGACGGACGGATATGTCGAACCAATAATAATCATCATATTCATTGGAAATATCTCTTCGGTGAAACTGTCCCATCCCGAATGAGAACATCTTTGAACGATCTGTTCCTACATTAAAATTAAAATTGATGTCATCGTTGTATTTCATCACCGGACCACCTCGTGTAAGACGATCTTCAAGTCGGTTAAAGGATCCATTGATGTTTGCATTGAAGTACCATTGATTCTTAAATCTGGTATACCCACCCAGATTGTAATTTCTGTACAACCTGTCTCCATCATGATTCCAGCCGTGCAAATGATAACTCCATAATTCATAATATTGCACGTGTTTAGGATCTGTCTCCTGATACTGAAGTGCAAATGCAATGGTTCGATAATCTGCTCTTCGTTCAAATCCAATTTCATTGGTTTCATAACCCGGACTAACCTCAGAGTAGGTCACTGAACCAGTCCAGTGATCACCGGAGGATTTCTTTAAACTCAATTCCGTTGCGAAACCTTCTAAACTCGTTTTATTGGTATCAACAGAAAGCCCTTCTGAGTCTACCCGCTGGTAAAACCGTTGAGGTTCTTTCTGTAAGGCTTCGATAGTTGAAACACTCCCGTTTACCTGACTTACCGAAAATGTTCCACTGGCTACCCATTCTCTGTCTTTCCAATTATGCTCCAGATCAACTCCACCCAAATAGGCTGAGTTTGCCAGATAATTATGGAAATAGGTATTGTTCGTATTTCTGTTTACGGCACTAAAGAATCCACCTGCTACGGTATTCCCTTGGTTAATGTCTTTTTTTACTCTGGATACAAAATAATTCGTGGCCGGTTCAACCGTATATTTTCCGGTGGCTGGTGCAAAAGCTCCACTTTGTTCCACCGTGTAATTAGCTGTTTCTTCCAGTGTGTAGGCATCTAACACTCCAATTGACCAACCTGATTTAGTCTTTCCACTTACTTTAGCCGCTGCCGCAATGGAAGTTTGATCCGGATAATCCTGATAGATGTTTCTCACGCTATCCTGAATAAATACTCCGTTATTCCGATAATCGTTGAATCGGTGGATGGAACCCTGTGGCGCACGCCCGATTCTTCTGGAATAAAAAGTTTCCGGATTGCCAAAGGTGTTATAAGTATTGGTTCCACCAAACCTAAAAATATCATTTCCTTCTAAAAAGAAAGGCCTGCGTTCCGGGAAATAGATCTCATAGGCACTAAGATTAATGGTAGAAGGATCCGCTTCCACCTGACCGAAATCAGGATTGATCGTAGCAGTTAGAGTAAGATCCGATGTGAGCCCGTATTTAATATCTCCCCCGATATTTGCTGACCAGGCATTATCTTTGTAATACGGATTATTTGCATCACCCGGTTCCCGGGTCAATCTTGCAGAAGTGTAGGGTATGATCTCGAGTCTACGAGGCTCTTTCAGATCTCTGATTCCGGCCAGAGTACCAAATTTAGATACAAATCCTGCTTCTGAACGCAACGTTGGAGACCAGAAATCCTCCTCATTATTTCGTGCAATACTTCTTACAAAATTTACCCCCCAGGTATGTATTTCGTTCTTTGAGCTAAATCTGAGCTGAGACAACGGGATCTTCATTTCTACCGACCAGCCATTATCCAGTATTCTTGCTTCAGCTTCCCAAACCGCATCCCAAAGCTGGTCATCATTTGTATCATCAAATAACAGAATATCGGTCTGAACCCCTCTCGGGTTTACCCCGAAAGCAAAAGCGGTCCGTTTATCGTTATAACTATCAAAGGCTACGTATACCCAATCAGAAGTTTGCCCCCCATCCCTTCTGAATAAAGGTCCGATCATGGAATCTATATTTGTTTCAAATGCCATTATTCCTACGTAAATGTGACTGTCGGTATACAGGATTCTGGCTTCAGTATTTTGAGTTGGTTTTCCGCCATCAACCGGAGTGCGCTGGGTAAAACCCGTAGCAATTGGTGCTTTCTGCCAGGATGTTTCATCCAAAAGACCATCCAGAGTAACCTCATCATCCGATGAGATCCTTATGGCATCCATAACGGGATTCTCAACAGATCCCTGACGATAATCGATGGAAGCTCCGGGATTGATTTCTGGCACCTTCAATAAGGAATTTTGCGCTAACAGGTCTTTGTAACCCCAGACGATCAGACACACCATTAGCAGGGTATTAAATTTCTTCATACTTGTGATTGGTAAGGCTGTACTACTCAGTCGGTTCAATTACCGGAACTGACTGAGTATCAGGTGATTATGAATTGTGATTGTTACACGGGACAGAGGTGAGAACGTTACCCGTGTTTACGATTTTTTACGAATTACAATATCTCCGTTATAGGTCTTGAAAAGGAATTCCGGACCGCCGCCATTTACATCTCCTTTTACCCATTTATTAATCGTTACCGTATACTTGCCACCTTCAGAATTTACCTGGGTTTCGCTGGCAGTTCTATCCAGCGCTATATCAAAATTGGTGAGCACTTCCCCAAAATCGGTTTTCATTTTTGCGGTGAATTTGGTTTTCGAAGGCAGATAGACATCAATATCGCCGTTAAGACTGGTAAGAGACATAGGGGTATTTGAGGTAACAGATGTCATATCGAGTTCTATATCCCCATTTGTACTGGCAGCGATCACACTTCCGCTGATATTTTCCATTTCGATATCACCGTTTGTGGATTTGATCTCGTGTTCACCATTCACTCCCTCTACATAAATATCACCATGGGTGACCTGAAGTTGCAGGGAAAAATTTCTCGGTACTCTTACTTCAAGATCCAGATCATGAGTATTGGGAGCCGTTTTGATACGTACCACATTGTCATCCTCAGAGACTTCCATTCCTACTCCGGAGTTTGAAATTTTCCTCAGTCCATCTTCCCGGATCAAATCATTCTCATCTTCATCTTCCCCATCAAATAAAATGATCACCTCATTGCCATCATAGGCACTGATCACAATATCCTCCGAGAAAACGGTACTTAACACCAGTTTACCAGGTGATCCGGGATCACTTAACGGAACTTTCAGATCATTCTGGGCTTGAGCAGTTCCTGCACCTAACCCAATAATTAACGTAATAAGTAACAGATATTTATTTGCTTTCATAGTTCTCTTATAATTTATGATTCTCTTTGTCGGATGTAAGCACTGCCATTCACCATTTTAAAATTTAGCTCAGGTCCCCCATCACCAAATTGGATCATCGTATTGTTATTGATCCGATACAGGCTTTGATCTCCGTGTTTGGTCTTGTTCAGTCGGGCAGGCAAAGGCTTATATTGATCAAAATCAGTGTAGAGCTCTCCATGAATGCTCTCAAATTCTACCACTGCATCCGGTTGAGCCGGCAAATAAAGATCGATGGACCCATTAACCGTTTTAAAATCGATATCATTAACCGGCACCTCATTCAGCCAAACTTCTACATCACCATTTACCGTGATGGCCCGGTTTATCCTATTTACATCTTTGATGATCACAGAACCGTTTACATTTCCAGCCGTTACCAATCCATATATTCCATTTACTTCCAGATCACCGGAATTTATGGTCGATGCTTTGACTTCCATGTTTCTCGGAACCGATATTTCCAGATCATAGCTAAATTGTATCCTGTTTTTATCATCGTGGTCATCCCAATGCATATGATATCTTAACTCTCCATCTTCAAACTCCGGATTTGTACCGGGAGCATCAACATAGGCATACCAATTATTCTGATAGGTACGGGTGACTAACCGGATCTTCTCCGCTTCATCTGAGGAGATCTCACCTCTTTTTTTCCACAATTCCCTGGTGCCGTTTATTACGATCTTGTCTCCATCAGAACCGGACACTCTTACCATTCCATTGATATTTTTAATGATGAATTTTTGGCCTGCCTCAATTTCATCTGCCGGTATTTCGATATTGATCGTTTCTGTGATCTCCTGCCCGTGTACGGCCACTGATGCAATAAGTATGATGCTTAAAAACAACGTAAATTTCTTCATAGGGTTCTCCATTACATCAACACGGCGATGCTGTTTTCTAGTTTTGTTTTGGTTAGCTCATTCAATTCGCGCTCTTTCATCAACTTTTCGAATTCCCCGGCAGACTGTCGCATACCCAGCTCAACCATTGCATCGGCCAGTGAAATAATGACCATATCATCATTCTGATGGGAGATCGACTTAACCAGTCCCTCTCTAACCGTTTCATTCCCGGACCATCGCATAAGAGCATCCACAGCCTGTACACGAACATTCACACTTTCATCATTATTAAGAGTAAATAATAACGCCCGAATTGCTTTTGAATCGGCTTCAGGAATAGTCGCACTTATAGTGACTGCACGTAGCCGGTCGGTCGTACTGGGCCCTTCCAGTAAACTCACCATCATCATCTCTCGCAACGACTGCATTTCTCCGGAAAGCTGCTCCAACTCTTCTGAATTGGAGTTGAGGGTAGCGCCGATCAAAAATCCGGCAATAATTAAAGCCGAAGCGTATCCAATACGTGCTACGGTTAACTTACTCAATTTCTCATTCAGCCAAGTAGCTATAGAATTCAGAGTATTGGGCAAGCCGGACTTTTTATCCTGTACATTTTCCAGCATATGATAAAAATTCTTACTCATCTCATCCGATGGCTGAGGAACCCGGATCATGTCGAGCTGGTCGTGCAATTGTCGCATCGCCTCGATCTCGATAAGATCTATCTCTCCACTTTCTATCAGCTGTTGCAGCATCTGATCTTCTTCGGGAGATAAATTCCCCTCAAAATATCCGGCTATTAATTCTTCATATCTATTATTCATGGTTGTATTCCTCACTAAGTGTGGTTACAAAAACTTTCAGATCTTTCATGGCTCTGAACATTCTAACTTTGATAGCACTTTCTGTGACGCCTTGTATCTCTGCAATCTCCTGATATTTAAGCCCTTCGTACCTGCTTAAGATCACTACTTCTCTTTTGTCTTCGTCTAACATATCCAATGCCTTTTCCAGTAGAACTTTCTTTTTGTTACGTTCATCCAGCTCCTCATATCCGGTCGGGACCTCACCTGCTATTCGTTCCTCGTCAGGAAGTTCATCTTCCTTTCGCCTCTTCACTTTTCTGAAATGGTCGATATGTGCATTTCGCGCTATGCTGAACATCCAGGTGGTGAAAGGACCCGAACCCGAATATGTAGCCCGGTATCTGAGTATTCGCTCAAATACAGACTGAACAAGGTCTTCACTTAATTGGGATTCTTTCGTCTTTCGATAAAAAAAGCTGAACAACGACCGGTTATACCGCTCATAAAGCAAAGCGAGTTTTTGCACATCGCCTTGCTTTACCTTCATCATTATTGCCTTGTCGGTTGTTGAGTCCAATCTCCTTCGATTTCCCGAATTAAGTGTTCAGCCATGTACACTGATGAGCAAAGAAAAGGTTACAGAATAGTTTTGGGTATTGACAAACACTCCCAGCATTTATGGTTCAATTCTACTTTACAACTTCTTTCTTTGGCTTCCTGTACCTGTTAGTGGGAAAGCTAATTAACCAGACTTTAAGGAATAAAAGATATGAAAGTTACCCCTCGTCTATTTTTCCTGTTTATGCTTTTGTTCCAGATATCTGTAATGGGAATTATCTGCTCCGGTTCTGATTATGAGTGGTGCCGGAAATGCTCCCAGTTCTTTTCTTGCCTGATTCATTTCCTCAAACAATGAAATTCCGAAATCGGGTTGTTCCGGATACAAATTATGCTGCTCACCCATATCCTCTTTCAGGTTAATGAGTAAGGAATCGTGAGCCGGGACCTTTTGCTTCCACGCGGCCCCCGGAAATCCCGAATAAGGCTTCTTCACTTTATAATCACCGCTTCGGTATGCCTGAAGTTCCATGTCATCAAAGTAGAAAAAAGTATCACCATCCCGTTCACCATCACTGAAAAGCACAGCACTCAGATCTTTCCCATCAATTTCACGGTCATCTGGTACCGGGACTCCCACCATTTGTGCGATCGTTGGAAACCAATCCATTTGTGTGGCAAGGTCTTCATATACTTTTCCAGCAACGATCTTTCCTTTCCACATAGCTACGGTCGGGACCCGCATCCCCCCTTCAAAAGTGAATTGTTTCCCCTCCCGAAGCGGCCCTGCACTACCGCCATGATCTTCCATAACCAGCCAGGGACCATTATCACTGGAAAAGATCAGCAAGGTATTTTCCAGAAGTTTTTCATCTTCCAGTTTTTGAATGATCTGTCCGACACTCCAATCCAATTCCTGCACAACATCACCATACAACCCTCTTTCTGAAGTCCCCTCAAATTGTTCGGATGCATAAATTGGAACATGAGGCATACTATGAGCCAGATACAAGAAGAAAGGATTATCTTTTTCCCGCTCGATAAAATCTATGGCTTCTCTTGTATAGGTCTTTGTGGTGTAATGCTGATCTACCTCAAAATCCACCACTTCATTTCCACGCATATACACCACACTCTCCATATCATTGCTGTAGGGAATCCCGAAATAGTAATCGAACCCCTGATTGAGTGGAAGATATTGTTTTCGATGTCCTAAATGCCACTTTCCAACTATCGCTGTCGCATATTCTTTCTTCTTTAGTAATTCAGCAATGGTAATCTCTTCCTCCGGCATTCCGGTAAAACTCTCGGGAAAGAAAACCTGACCAATCCCCATTCTCTGCGGGTATCTGCCGGTAAGTAACGCTGCCCGACTTGGACTGCAAATAGAAGAAGCAGAATAAAACTCTGTGAATTTAATTCCTTCATCAGCAATACGATCGATATTCGGGGTTTTAATATCTGTTGCCCCAAAAGCACCGACATCCCCATATCCCAGATCATCCACAAAAACATGGATGATATTCGGTAATTCAGATGTTGGTTCCGGGTTGGAACAGGAAGTTATGAAGCCTATTAAGACAAGAATGGAAAGTCGGTACATGGCAGTTGGTTAGATTGCTATACCTCAACGTACTACCCGTACCGATCCGAATCAACAGTAAACTACCCCATGTGGCGATGGGCTTATAAGTTTGTTCGTTGATGAAGCATATTCAGAAGCTTATCGATGTCTTCACGGGCATACTCTGCAATGTTAAAGCGTAGAGTACCTGAAAGAATTCTCTTAATGATCAACTCGTTTTCTTTGACCTCAAAATTGCGGATATCGTTGTAATTCACATTTTTTGGGAAAGTGCCAATGCTGAGATGCAATCCCATTTGAGTAAACTGCACATAATCTCTTCGGAAAAGCATTCGAAGTAGAACCGTCAGCATAAAGAAATGTGAGAAAAAAGGAGCAATTCTGAATATCCATATTTCCGAATCAATATAAAGTTGAATCAGTCCGAGAATGGCGAAGAGGATAGCCGGAATTAAAAAGAACAAATCAAATCCTGTGGCAAATTCTTGAAACGTTAATCTTTTCATGGCAACTAGATTTAGTTCAAAGGCTTGAATTAGCTCAAAGGAAAACTAATAAATACATATATTTACTGAAAACTTATTTTATATCAGGAAGCCTCGTTGATATCTTCAGGCTCCAGAATATTTTTAGGGAACCCGTCTAACGTTACATTGATCATCGCTTTTCCTATCCTGACCGTATCGGTCACACTCTTCATCTTACCTATCCAACCATAAAGTGGTCTCATCAAATCATACAAGATCTGATACCACATTTTGCTCCGAATTCCTTTCAGCGGCAGTATAAGTCCGGGTCGGAACATAAAGGCTGATTTAAAACCAAGATGCAGCAAGTCGTTCTCCGTTCTTCCCTTCACATTTGCCCACATCATCTTGGCATTCATTTCTGAAGAAGTTCCAACTCCCGAAACATAGATAAAAGTGAGGCTTTCATTCAGACCGATCAGCGTATTGGCAAAGTTCATTGTGAGATCGTACGTGATCTTTATGTACTGTTCTTCTGACTTCCCCACTGCCGTTGTTCCCAGGCAAAAATAGCAAGCATCATAGCCTTTCAACTGCTCTTTGATGGGTTCGAGATCAAAAAAATCTGTAACCAAAAGCTCTGTGACCTTCTCATGATCTTCACCCAATGGAGACCGGTTCACAAGAAGAATTTCTGTTATTCGATCATCTTCCAGGCACTCATATAGCACTCCTTTGCCAACCATCCCGGTTGAACCGGTAATTATTACTTTTGCCATTTTAAATAAGCGTTAAGTTATTCTTCAGGGAGATTAGCGAGCATGAACCGCTTCATGTTCTCTCCCATAATTGCTTTTATTTCTGACGTAGTGAAATTCTGAGCCAGCATTTCATCGATCAATAATGGAAGTCCGGTAATATCGAAAGGAACAACCACACTTCCGTCATAATCAGAACCCAGCGCTACATGTTCAATTCCAATGAGGTCTTTTACATGTTTCATTGATGCTACGATCGCTGGAATTCCACCATCTCCAATAGCTCCGGGGAAAAAGGCAATTCCGATCAGCCCACCATTTTCTCCGATAGCTCTGATGTGTTGATCCGATAAATTTCTTGGTGAATCATACACGGCATCAACTCCCGTGTGCGAAACCAGAACCGGTTGTGTGGTCCTCTCCAAAATATCATCGATCATGGCGGGAGAAATATGTGCCAGATCAATGATCATTTTCAATTCATTCATCCGGTCGATCACCTCTTCTCCAAAATCAGTCAGGCCTTCACCGGAAACTCCATGAGCAGATCCACCGAGCTCATTATCAAAGAAATGAGTGGGCCCCATCATTCTCACTCCTGCCTCAAATAGTTCATCCACATTTTTCAGCTTACCTTCCAGAGCATGGGCTCCTTCCACCCCAAGAAATCCACCCACAATCGTTGGATCAGATTTTCTCAAGCTTATCAATCCTTTCAGATCTTTTGAGGATGAAATTATTTTGAAGTCGCCATCTGATCTCTTTGCAGTTTTTTTCAGCTTTTTGGATTGATACAGGGCCCGGTTCATCAAACTGAACCAATATCCCGGAGGTCTGCCTTGTACCATCCCGAGCAGTGTAATATTGTCTAAGGCATCAGCTTCGTTATGCTCGAAATTTTGTCCTTTAGGTGATTTTGTTACAATGGTAAAAGCCTGAAGTGCAATATTTGCCTGTTGCATTTTTGGGATGTCAACATGGCCATATTCCGAATCTTTGTTTAAATCACGATCCCAGAGTAGAGCATCACAATGAAGATCGCCGATGAATTCAAGCGAGTCATACAAAGTTTTAGCTTGCTCACTTATTTGATACGGTTTAGTTAACGTGATTCCGTTTAGATCTTTCTCGACTTTATCCGGTGCAATATTGATCAGTAGCAGATATGAGATCCCTATCAGGATCAACGTAATAAAAATACCTTTTTTCATGAATTCGTCGATTTAAAATATTCTGCCAACCTATTCTTTTCCTCCTAAAAAGAAAAACAGCTTCTATCTTTACCTGAAATTCTCACATTAAAATATGGTCCCGGAAAACCCGTGAAAATTCTTCTTAATTGATAATAAGTGAAAGTTCTTTTAATCTGTTAAATAAACCTTGATTCCGATGCGGTGATCAAATTCAAAAGGCTGTTTCTAAACAATTTTATGAAAAAATTTCTCTATTCATTAAGTATAATTATTTCTGTTCTTCTCATCAGTTGTTCCAAAACTGAAACTCAATCTCCTTCATCAAAATGGGAGAACGCCACTTTATTCTGGAGTGAAGATTTTAATGGAACAGTGGTCGACACATCGGAATGGATATTTCAAACCGGAGATCATGGTTGGGGAAATGACGAGTTGCAGGATTATCAACCATTTGGTTCCGATAATGCGATCGTAAAAGACGGGGCGCTTCATATCGTTGCCAGAAAAGTGGGCGAAGGACAGAATGTGGGAGATTACACCTCAACAAGAATACGTAGTCGCAGATCATTTAAATATGGAAGAATGGAAGTCCGCGCAAAAATGCCGGATTATAAAGGTCCGGGGCTTTGGCCCGCTATTTGGATGTTAGGGGAGAATATTCGCGAAGTGGGCTGGCCGGACTGTGGTGAGATCGATATTATGGAATATGTTAGCTGGCGACCCGACTCTACCCTTGCTACCATTCACAGTAGAGCCAATAATCACAGAGATAAGACACAGATCAGTTCCGGATTTGTAGCATTACCTACTATCGAAGAAGAATTCCATGATTTTGGAATTCTCTGGGATGAAGAGTCCCTTGAGTTTTATGTCGATGATCCGGACAATATCTTACTTTCTATCCCACGCCCCGAAGATCCTGATCAGGATAACTGGCCATTTTCAAATCCGCATTTCTTTATCCTGAACGTAGCCGTTGGCGGAGGATTGGGAGGAGTTGAAGGAGTAGATGATTCCATCTTCCCTGCATCAATGATCATCGACCACGTAAAAGTCTGGAAACTAGAGGACCAATAATGAGATCAATTAAATCCACCTTCTTTCTACTATTAATTTCCATTTTAGTTATTTCGACTGGGTGCAAAAGCAACAATACCGGTGGAAAAGATGAACTGGACGGACTTATCTGGAGTGATGAGTTCGATGGCAACAGATATGACAGGGAAAACTGGTATCCCGAGCTGGGTGCTCATGGCTGGGGAAACAATGAACTACAGGAATACACTGGTTCTTCGGATAATATCGTGGTGAGTGACGGCACCCTTAAAATAGTTGCAAATCTGGAAGGTGACGGCCAAAACGTGGGGGATTATACCTCTGCCCGATTACTTACCTACCGAACTTTTCACTACGGCAGGATTGAGATTCGCGCTAAAATACCGGCTGATAATGGCAATGGACTTTGGCCTGCGATATGGATGTTAGGAGACGGGATCAGAAATGGGGTTTCCTGGCCGGATTGTGGCGAGATCGATATCATGGAATATGTAAGCTATGCCCCCAACCAATTCTATTGTACGATACATAGCGCTGCAAATAACCATTCTGATGGAACACAACTAGGGTCCGGTGCTTTAGTCTTAGACGACATCGAAGAGGAATTTCATAACTATGGCATTATCTGGACAGAGGATTACATTAAATTCTATCTGGATGAACCAACCAATACTGTTTACCGGGTTAATAAACCGGCTGATGCAAACACCTACAACTGGCCTTTCAGTCAACCTCATTTTATTCTATTGAATATGGCTGTAGGAGGAGATTGGGGAGGTGCTCAGGGGGTGGATGATTCCATTTTTCCGGCTACTTTCGAAATCGATTATGTTCGTTATTTTGAGCTAGAGGAATAATCCTGTAATTAACTTTTGATTTATATTTCTTGTATAGCCTTCCACTACGAATATTTTTGATCATTGTCGCACTCTCATTTTCCGGCTTTTTTATTTCAAGAGGAGATGTGGTGGGATCCATATTAGGATTCCTGGGAGCTCTTCTCGTTGCTTATGGCTATCTGGCCTATGGAACGGTTCACAAAGCATCCCAACTTTTAAAGCATGGTGATATTGCTAAAGCGTATTCATTGCTTAAACAAACCCGGTTTCCTTCTTTCCTTAAAGATCCGCACAGGGCTTCCTATCATTTCACACTGGGCTATATCTTTCTGGATGAGCAATTTCTTGATACTGACCGGTCTTTAGACCATTTCAGAAAAGCATTCAACATAGGGGCAATGACTGAAAATAATCGCGGGATCTGCCTGATAAATATCGCCTCCATTGAGCTTGAACATGGAAATATTGATTCCGCTCGTTCATACTTCGATCAATCGGCTAAGTACACCTTAAAAAAGGAACTCAAACCCATTATCAAAGAAATTAAAACGAAACTGGAAGCAGAAGAGTCCAACAATGATCCCGGTAGTAAGAATTAGTCAACCGGAAGTCCCTCCATTTTCATAATGGTAAGAGCATTGGTACTCGGACAGGGTCCCTGTTTCAGTTTATAGTTAAAGCTCATTTTCCCGTTTTCTATTGATTCTGAGAAATGCAGATTACTCAAATTATCAATTTCAGCTTCCAGATCCGCTAATTCAAGATCATGGGATGACACCATGCCCACACCCTGTTTCTGTGCGATATATTTAAGGAAGGCAGCACTTCCGGCATATCTTTCCCGATTGTTTGTGCCTCTATAGATCTCATCCACAAAATAGAATAACGGGTACTTTTGATCAGGAGCATCAAGTTCTTCCAAAAGATATCTCAACCGCTTCACTTCAGCATAGAAATGGGAAAGGCCATCTCCCAGAGAATCCACCACATTGATACTGGTAAATACTCGAAATAAACGGGTAGAAAGATGACCGGCGTTTACCGGAGCTCCGGCATTTGCCAGTACCAGGTTGATCGCAACCGTTCGAAGAAATGTACTTTTCCCGGCCATATTGGATCCCGTGATCAAAAATACTTCCCGGCCAGGTTGTATTTCGAAATCATTGCACACTTTACTTTTCGGGTCGATCAATGGATGTCCCAGCTTTTTAGCCTGAAATAATGCGCTTCCCGAGTCATCAATCGCCGGAAACGTATAGTCAGGATTCAGAAACTTGAAGTGTGCCAATGCATTAAGCGCTTCCAGCTCGTAAAAAGTATTAAGCCAGACCGATAGTTTTTGGTGCAATTCTACTTTTAGCGCTTGTAGTCTCCATGCGTAATACATATCCCAGGGTACCGTAACGTTCACCAACGGCCACAAGATCTGGTTCTGTTGTACCGAAGCTCTTCCCATCATCTTTTGTACTTTTCTCAGAAAGCTCGATGGGTCCTCTCCTTTCTGATGAAACGGTGACATCAAAGATCGAACTGCCGGCTTGTTATTTAGTTTAAAGGTCTGAAGCCGCAGCAATATATTTTTGAACCGGTCAACAATGCGTTCGATTTCATAAGCTGCATCAAATAAGCCCTCGATCTTCGCTCCGTTTATTTTAGATAAAATGATGTACGCGGTTAATCCCCCCATCAGAAATAGCTGACTTTCGAATCCTGCCAGGAGCAATATCGCACTTACAATATTATTGACCGAAAGCACTGACAGACCGATCAGCGGTAGCTCATATCCCGTTTTTGCAGGTTCGCTTAACCACTGCAGCATCTTTGATGTCGACCAATCCTTCGGGTTGATCTTCTTTTTAGTCTGATGGCCGGTAACCCTGATCATATCCCGAAATCCTTTCAGATCTGCAAGCTCATTCACCAATTTTTGGCGGTTTAATAAAGTACTTTTATCCGGAGATTCCTTCATTAACCAGCTAACTAATAACTCCCTGCTCTCCGGGTAGATCATGGTATCCAGTAAATGAACCAGAGAACCTTTTCCTGTCAGATTCAGATCTTTTGCGAATGGATGCTGCCCTCTGTCAAAATTGAATTCATTGTAGGGAATATTCTCCCAATCAAGTTCCAGACGGGCGATATGCTCTTTGTTGATCGAAAACAGAATATTAAAACGTGCAAGTGATTCTTCTACTTTCTGATGACGATCTAATAAAACAAAAAAGATAACGATCAAGGCGGATAGCACACCCAGATATAGCAATCCATTTATTTTTACAATAGGCTCATAACTGGCATAGGCCGTAAAAACCGCGATCAGAAAATAACCGATACGGATCCTTGATATTGTATTATTCAGAGCCTCCCGTTCATCCAATCTGCGTTCAATTCGTTGTACATGTCGCTCTATTAAGGTTCTGATCTTTTCTTTGCTCATTTACTGTTTATTTAACTCAACTAATGTCGCTCCCCAACTGCTGGAATCGTCTGCTAACCGGTAGGAGGAAACTCGTTCATGGTTATCCAATATACTGTGTACCATTCTCCTCAACACTCCCTTTCCCTTGCCATGTATGATACGGATCGAATAGATATTCTTATCCAGACAAGCCTCAATGTAATCAGAAATCAGGTCTTTCACTTCCTTAGGATTAAAAAGATGCAGGTCTAATATCCCATCGATCGGTAACTCTACGGGTTCTTGATCAGACATTTACATGTGTTGATTTGAATGTTACTACTTCATAAAACCGGAAGCTTCAGAACTCATAATCTACTGCGCGACGTTCGTCGATCACAGTTTTTGCCCAAGCCACTACTTCCTGATGATCAGGATGCTCTGCATATTCTGTTAGTTTATCTCTGGATGCGTGCGTGGTAGTCAGCACCAGGTCGTAAACGGGGCCAACAGGTTCATTATATCCGATTCCGACTTCCAAACTCTCAATAGCTTCGATCTTTGCAGGAAGGCTCTCCAGCTTTTCTTTAAAAATGATCGCGTTCTCTTTGTTCGATTTACCGTTCGCTTCTGCATGAAGCCGCCACATCACAATATGTTTTACCATGGTAGTTTTAAGATCCTGGAAATGTGTTTTTAGATTCTGTTTACTGTACTACAAACTAAGAATTCTTCTTTCTTAATAGAATCATTTTTAATTGAGTATCACTTGTGATGTCAGCCTGTTTATTAACCACAGGAACTCTTATTTTTAGGGTTCGGTTTTAACTGCTGATTCAGGCTTATCCTGTTTCACTTGAAAGAAAGCTAATACATTGAAAGAACTAGATATTGATACATCCGCGGCCGACGATCTGGGCGATGCTCACGTTGGTTCATCCGAACTTACTCCATTAAGAGACGACGCTTTCGACCTTTCCGATAATGAAAAGATCGAGATCATTCAGGAACATTTCGCAAAGATCATGGAAACCATGGGGCTGGACCTGACCGATGACAGCCTGAAAGGTACTCCATACCGCGTTGCGAAAATGTACGTGAAAGAAGTATTTCACGGGTTGAATCCCAAAAACCGCCCTGAAGCCCGAACATTCAGTAATGCCTATGATTATGGCGATATGGTAATTGAGAAGAACATTCAGGTGAATTCTTTCTGTGAGCACCATTTTCTTCCATTTATCGGCAAAGCTCATGTGGCTTATATCTCAAAGGGTAAAGTGATCGGCTTATCTAAAATTAATCGTCTGGTAGATTATTATAGTCGCCGTCCTCAGGTACAGGAACGTCTTACTCTTCAGATCGCAGATGCAATTTCTGAAGCCATGGAAACGGATGATGTTGCAGTATTTATTGATAGCCGACATTTCTGCGTAGCCATGAGAGGAATTAAAGATCATACCAGTAGTACGGTTACTTCCGAATTCCGCGGAGCATTCAAAGAGAAGGAAACTCAGCGTAAATTCATCGAGTTCATCAAAACCAATACCGAGATCTGATCGGAATTGGAGTAAGTAACTCCCGGTATGGTAAAGATCGAGCTTTGTATCGAAACGTTTGCTGAAGCACAGCTCGCATCAGAGTACAAACTCGATCGTGTCGAACTCTGCAGTGCTCTCGAAGTTGGGGGATTAACTCCCGGTTACGGATCAATTAAACAGGTTTCTGCTATTCAGGATATCGAAACCCATGTTATGATCCGTCCCAGGCCCGGTGATTTCGTGTATTCCGATCAGGAAATTGAGATCATGATTCAGGATATACAAACAGCGGCTGATCTCGGAGCAAGCGGCGTGGTTCTCGGCGTGTTGAACAAAGCAAATGCCCCGGATCTTGAAACTCTGGCACAATTTGTAAAGCAGGCTAACGATCTTGACCTCGAGATCACCTTTCATCGGGCTTTTGACCTGATTGATTCCCCTCTTGATGCGCTCAGGGATTTAACGAAACTCGGATTTGACCGGATCCTTACCTCTGGCCAACAACCAAAAGCCGTTGAAGGTCTAGGTTTGATACAACAACTAGTTCAACAAGCAGATGGTTCAATAGAGATCATGGCCGGTTCAGGAATAAATGCTGATAATGTTACAGAGATACTTGAATCCGGGGTCAACGCCATTCATTTCACTTCACAACTTCCTACGGGAAATGTAGGAACATGGAAGTTTGGTACATATCACGCTCCTGACCCACTTAAATTGACTTCAATTTTAGAAAAAGCAGAAAAGTACCGAACGAAATAACATTCAGATTTTTTTCACTTTTAGCCTTATTTTTGTGGTCTTGGAATCACGATCTGGTTTTAAATAAAAAAGATAATACAATCCATCTAAGTGGCAGATTCACAATCAAAACTTCACGTCTACAATACGCTAAGCAGAAAAAAAGAGCTGTTCGAACCTCTTAATCCTCCATTTGTAGGCATGTATGTTTGCGGACCGACGGTTTATGGGGATGCCCATCTGGGACATGCAAAGAGCTATGTGGCATTCGATGTGATCCTCCGCTACCTCCGCTATTTAGATTACAAGGTGCGTTACGTTCAGAATATTACCGATGTAGGACACCTTGTGGGGAATGGTGATGATGGCGAGGATAAGCTGGCTAAAAAAGCCCGCCTCGAGCAATCAGATCCCATGGAGATCGCTGAAAAATATACGTATACCTATTTCAGAGACATGGATGCGTTGAATGTACTTCGACCGGACATCTCCCCAAGGGCAACGGGTCATATCCCGGAGCAAATTGAGATGATCGAGACCTTGATTGAAAAAGGTCACGCTTATGAAGTAAACGGGAATGTCTATTTTGAAGTAAGCTCAGATCCTGATTATGGAAAACTAAGCGGTCGAAAACTTGAAGAAGCAGAATCCGGCACCCGCGTGGAAACCGCTTCGGATAAAAAAGCTCCTGAAGATTTTGCTCTTTGGAAAAAAGCCGACGACGGTCATCTTATGAAATGGCATTCACCCTGGAGCGAAGGCTATCCCGGATGGCATGTGGAATGCTCTGCGATGAGCAATAAATATCTGGGTGAAAGCTTTGATATTCACGGTGGCGGACTGGAAAATCAATTCCCACATCATGAATGTGAGATCGCACAAAGCGAATGTGCTCATGGCAAAGAGTTTGTAAAATACTGGCTGCATAACAATATGGTAACCCTGGAAGGCCAGAAAATGGGCAAATCCTTGGGTAATGCCATTTCCCTGGAACAGTTCTTTACCGGAGACCATCGGTTACTCACCCGGTCATGGGCACCGGAAGTGATCCGTTTTTTCTTACTCCAAAGCCATTACAGAAGTACCACCGATTTTAGTGAAGACGCTCTCGAAGCTGCCGAGACCGGTTTAAAAAACCTGCACAGTATGGTAAACACCATTGAAAAAGCAGAAAATGGTCCTGGTGATGCATACGATGTGGAAAGCTTTAGATCAGCTTTCGATACCGCCATGAACGATGATTTTAATTCAGCTCAGGGAATTGCTGTATTATTCGAACATCTGAAAGAACTTAGAAAACGGATCACCAATGGTTCATCACCATCTAATCTGGATGAAGTGAAGGCTTACATCCGTAAAGTGGTAGATGGCGTTATGGGAATCTGGCCTTCCGGTTCCGGGGATGGAAAAGCCGACGTTACTGAAGGTCTGGTTCAACTTTTGATCGAAATCAGAAAAGAAGCACGGGCGAATAAAGACTTCGCACTTTCTGATAAGATCCGTGATGATCTGAAAGAGCTTGGAGTTCAGCTTATGGATGGTAAAGACGGTACAACTTTTGAGATCGATTAATGAAGCTGCTGAAATTAATATTCAGCAAGATCATTATTGGCATTGTGAGATTTTACCAATTGGTACTTTCTCCATATCTGGGAAGGACCTGCCGATACAATCCAACCTGCTCTCATTATATGATCGATGCCGTTAATGAATGGGGACCTTTACGAGGATTTTGGATGGGTGTAAAACGAATTGGCCGGTGTCACCCCTGGGGTGGACACGGTTATGATCCGGTACCTGAAAACCCGGACAAGGCGGAAAAAAGATCGAATATTGAACAAGAAAATTTGAACAACGAACATTGAATTATCAGCGTCCTGAAGTACCGGAGAAATAGGTACCGTTAGGATGTATTAAACACGTTATGAATACTATCACTTTCAAAAAAAGAATATCAGTTTATCAGGTAGAAGAAGAAAATGATCTGGCACCAAAGTTTGGTGAAAATGGCCTGATCCCCGTTGTAACAACCGATTATACTTCCGGCGAGCTGTTAATGCATGGTTACATGAACGAGGAAGCCCTGAAAAAAACGATAGAATTAGGCGAAGCCGTGTACTACAGCAGAAGCCGTGAAGCATTATGGCATAAAGGAGCAACTTCCGGGCTCACACAGATCATCAAAGAAATGCGCATTGATGATGATCAGGATTGTGTGTGGCTACGTGTGGAGGTTCAGGGAAATGGTGCCAGCTGCCACGTTGGTTACCGGTCTTGTTTTTACAGAAGTGTGCCAACCGGCGATGAATTTTTCGAAAAAGACGGCGAACTGAAGTTCGAAGAAGATGAGAAAGTATTTGATCCCAAAGAAGTATATGGCGATGCACCTAATCCCACCAAACTTTAGGCTCTGACATTTCTCATTATTTTCGCTGAAGTGATCTCAGGGTATTACAAATTCTCCTGAGATCATTTCTTAATCCCATCTTCCATACGAATAACTTTGGTGAATGGTCCTCTTTACTATACTCACCTAAGTTAATCATACTTCATTTGCATCAGATAGTGATCTTATAGTTGAGATAATACAGCGGGTACAATTTGCACAGATAGCTGTCCCCCGCCCTCTTTGTATCTTTTCTCTAAATCTTATACGTTTAGCTGCCTCTTTCATCCAACCTGAAGGCACCAAATATCACCAAACATAATAGTACAAATGGGAAAATTAATTAAGCTCTTTGCTATCGCTCTGCTCATTGGCGGGATTACAGCCTGCTCTAAACCGGCTGATGAATCAAAAAAGGAATCTGAGAATTTTGGAGGTCTGGCTCTCTATACTCTTCGTGATACGATGGGAGTTGCGCCAAAAGAAGTATTAAAAGAAGTTCAATCTATCGGCTACAAATACGTGGAGGCTGCGGGATATAATGATGGCACCTTCTATGGAATGGAACCTGGAATGTTCAAGCTGTATATGGACGAGATCGGGCTGATCCCGATGAGCACACATATGGGTATGACCAATTATGAGAATGCGGATCAATTGATCGAAGACACCAAAGCAGCCGGATTTACTTATTTTGTGATCCCTGTCCCACCAATGGGAATGTTCACGTACGATGCGGAAGCTCAGAAAATGGGTATGAAAGGAGATCTGGATGAACTGGTTAACTTTCTTAATACCGTCGGGGAAAAAGCATCTGCTGCCGGACTCAAACTATTATATCACAATCATGATTTTGAGTTCGAACCGAATGAAGACGGGGTAATTCCGATCGAATACATGCTGGAAAATACTAATCCTGATTTCGTTAATTTCCAGATGGATCTTTTCTGGGTTACCCGCGCAGGTGCCAGTCCACAAGAGTATTTTGAAAACTATCCGGGCCGGTTCAAATCATGGCACGTTAAAGACATGGATGACCAGAAACGTTTTGCTCCCGTAACTGAAGGCACCATTGACTTTGCATCCATCCTTGCTGAAAAAGAACAATCGGGGATGGAGATCTATTTTGTTGAACAGGATATGACGTTCAATCACAAACCCATGGAAGCGATCCGTATCAGTCACGAAGGATTGAAAACCATTGGTTTTAACTGATCCGGCAGATCTTTTAACAAAAAAAAGCGACCTCCAATCCGGTGGTCGCTTTCTTTATACTCAATTATACTTACGGGATCTGTTCCCTTTTCGTTTTCCACCGCCACGGCGTTTTCCTCCTCCGCCACCGCCTGATCTTCCTTTTGATGATCCCTGTGCTGCCTCTACAGAAACAGTACGACCTTCAAATGAGGCTCCACTCACATCATTGATCAATGACTGACCAAATCCCTGTTCCACTTCAAAAAATGAGAAGTTATTCTGAATATCGATCTTGCCGAAATCAGGTTTACTGCCATTTAATTGCTCGTTAAGGAGGCCCATCAAACGTACCGGATTCAGTTTGTCTCTACGGCCGATGTTAATAAAATAACGATCAAAATTGTTATCTGAGTGATTATTTCGTCCACCTTTTCTGTTATCATTTCTGCGACCTTGATCTCTGCTTTTGGCATTCAGATCATTGGCATCCTTGTAGTAATCAAGGAATTGGTTGAACTCTACAGAAAGGAAATGCTTGATCAGCTCTTCTCTTTCCATATCAGCAAGTTTTTCCATCGCTTCCGGTAGAAATTTAGAGATCTGTTCCTCATTCACTTTGGTTTCTTTCACCGTATCGATCAGGTCCATCATACGGATCGCACAGATTTCCTCACCGCTTGGCACTTCCTTTTTGATGAAATTTTTACCCGACATACGTTCCAGATCTTTGATCCTGCGTCCTTCCCGGGTATGTACGATCGAAATAGAAACGCCTTCCTTTCCTGCCCTGCCGGTTCTTCCACTTCGGTGAATATACACTTCAAGATCGTCAGGCAGATTATAGTTGATCACGTGTGTTAAGCTGTCCACATCAAGTCCACGGGCGGCCACATCAGTAGCTACTAGTAATTGTAATTCTTTAGTTCTGAACCGGTTCATCACATCATCACGTTGTGCCTGTGAAAGGTCTCCGTTCAACAGATCAACATCATAGCCGTCTTTATTAAGTTTTGTAGCTATTTCGGAAGTTTCACGTCTTGTGCGGCAAAAAATGATCCCATACACGTCGGGATTCATATCCACGATTCGTTTTAGTGCCTGAAAACGATCTTTAGCGTGCACCATGTAATAATGATGTTCTACATTCTTTGCTCCCGAATTGCGCTCACCTACTTCGATCTCATCCGGATTATTCATGTATTTCTTAGCCATTTTCGCGATCGGTTTTGGCATAGTCGCGGAGAACAGCAACGTTTGCTTTTCTTTTGGGGTATCAGCCAGAATAGCGTCCAGTTCATCCTGAAAGCCCATATTCAACATCTCATCGGCTTCATCAAGCACCAGTGTTTTAACGTTTCTAACGTCCAGTTTTCTTCTTTTGATGAGATCCAGCATTCGGCCCGGAGTTCCGATCACCACCTGACAACCGTTGTCAAGGGCCCGTATTTGTGAACTTATGTTTGCTCCACCATATACCGCCACAGTTTTTACTCCCTTTCTACGTTTTGCAAAAGCCTTCAGGTCTTTGGCGATCTGAATGGCCAGTTCGCGTGTTGGTGATAACACCAATACCTGAACATCTTTGCTATCTTCATCTACATTCTGAATAGTTGGGATACCAAATGCGCCGGTTTTTCCTGTTCCGGTCTGCGCAAGCGCAATCAAGTCACGTTCTGAGTTCAGAATAGCCGGAATGGCTCGTTCCTGAATGGTGGTAGGGGTTTCAAAGCCTAGTAAGTCAATGGCATCGAGCAGTTCTTGCCCAAGACCGAGTTCTTTAAAATTGGTCATTTATAGTATGTTATCCGATCTGGAACGATTTGCTGCTCAGCGTTCTTGCCCGGTAGTTTTGTTTGAGGTGAGCATAGGACAAGAGGCAAGCGAGACAGCTTGATTTATAAAGGCCAGCATTTCTATAAACCTGAAAGGCTCGATACCCTCGCGGGTATCCGGAATTCCAGTCTTATCGCGAACTCACGAATATGTTCAAATATACGCATTTTTTTAGGATTTCCCTCTTAATGTTATGTTATAAACATCATATTCGATTTCTGAAATTCTAAAGGTTGGAGTATTCTCCCGCATTCTTATCATTTCCTCCCCGAAAATTTGTACGGAATTCGATTGGTTGGAGATTTCAGATTCAGGGAAAACAATGATCTTATTTATCTGATGGGCGTTGTGATCATACCCCCTGCGGAACAGGCAAGACTGGTTTGAGTCTTATAATGAGGATCAGATGACTCTTTGATCCACTTCAAAAAAAACCGGAAGTAGCGACCTTTTTTCCCGATCGTACTTCCGGTTATATATCTAGTTGTTGGAGTAGATATGAATTATTTGGGAGCAGTTGCAGAAGCAGTGATCACGTTACCATTCAACAACTGAGCTGTTGTTCCAACGTGAGTAATACCTTCTACATAATCCAGTTTTCTAAGATCGGTTTTTCCTTCCTGTGAGATCACACGGATATTTTTAACATAGCCGGTTGCAATCACTTCTGCTTCAGGATTAAACAGATTCAATCGATCTTCTTTTAAATTATGAAGATAAAATTTTCCGTGTCCACTGGCTGTCAATGATTCCAGTTCTTTGTATTCAATAACAACCATGCTCAGTTTATCTGATTCGTTTCCGTAATTGTAGATACCCAGTGTATTTCCATCTTCTACGATATCAAAATTGAATACGTAGGCTGAGTCACCTACCAGGCTAACGCGGTTTCTATCACTTTTAATGAAGATAACGTCAGCATCGTGATGGATCTGTACTCTGTTAAATGATTGTACTTCCTGATTTCTTAAATGTGTTGCAGTATCAGTTTCTGACTGTGCCTGTACCAGGTTCATGGTACCGAAAAGTGCTACAAATAATAAAGCAGTGTTCTTGATTGATAGTTTCATAAGTCTTTATGTGTTTAGATGATTTCTTTTGGAGATAGTTATTTATTTTTTTGGTGGCCCTCTTGAGACCCCAGATGAGATTTCTCTCTTACTACTTCTCTTGTTTTTTTAATTGTACAATTGAAGTCGTCCTTTTGACCTTTTTGGCCACACATAAAGATCGGGACTATTTAACTTAAACGATCTTATTTTAAGTGTGTTAATTACACCAATAAATTATACCCACTCTTATTTAACCTAAAAAGCGGTACCACTTTATTTAGTTTAAACATATTTAACATTCCCTTAACATTGTTATGCGTATGAAATCGTTTCCAGAAGCGTTTCCAAAATTTGCTTTACAGGGCTGTAAAGGCTGATTTGAGAGTGAATGGACTATGGATTGATTCTATCGAACAGCCGTTCGATCAGGGATTTTTTTAGGAAAGCACTCACTATTGCCGAACCCCAAATCAGAACATTAAATACCGGATCAAAGATTGAACTGAAAGGCACGAATCGGGTGATGATGAATTTAATGGCATACCCAAAGATAATCGTGAACACGAAATTGATCCCCCCTATCACCAAAGGGTTCTTATCTTTGTAGAACAGCTCTTCGGTTTTACGGCGCTCACTCTCTAAAGTGAGATCTCTCTTTAGCAGGTATTCCATCTCTTTTCTGTGTGCCTGCTGCTTACGTAATCTTTCTAATTCTTGTGGACTAAGCTTTTTCTTCATAAAAGAATTCGATCATGTTACCATCGGGATCGGCTACAAATAAGAATCTTCCTTTCTTTCGATTTGCAGGCCCGCTCATAATAGTAACTTCTTTATCTCTGAAATAGGTTGCAAGCTCATCAACTTGTTTAGGATCGTCTACATAAAAGCCGAAATGGTCTACACGAAAATCTCTGGAAGTAGGATCGTAACTGGTTTCTGCCTCCACGATCACCAGAGTATCTCCGTTTCCGATCTCATAAACCGCCATACTTTGCCCCATGGTCTTAACCAACTCCAATCCAAGAATGTCCCCGTAAAATTCTTTTGAAGCATCGATCCTGTTTACTCTGATGGTAATGTGATTTAATCCACTCGGCTTAAAATTCATTCTAACTTATCCTATTTGTTTACTTTATTTCTAATGCAGAAGGTAACACATTAAATAGTAAAGGTAGTTCCTCGAACAATTTTTTTTATAAGTGACAGTTTCTTTTGGGAATAATAATGTTGAATTTCTCGGGCAAAAAAAGCGTGTCAACTCTTTATATCGTAGCCACACCGATCGGAAACTTAAATGACTTCTCCCCCCGGGCAGTAGAGATACTGAAGGAGGTGGCCTATATAGCTTGCGAAGATACCAGAACTTCAGGAAAGCTTCTCAAACATTTTCTCATCAATACACAGACTTTCGCTTTTCATCAGCATAACGAACATCGAAAAGTTGATCATCTCGTTAACATTCTGGATGCAGGCCAAAACGTTGCACTGATCAGTGATGCGGGCATGCCCGGCATTTCAGATCCAGGATTTCTCGCTGTACGCGCTGCCAGAGAGGCCGGACATACCATAAGTGTTATCCCGGGACCAGATGCCGCAACAACCGCTCTTGTAGCCAGCGGATTACCAAGCGACCGGTATTGTTTTGAGGGTTTTCTTCCCCATAAAAAAGGACGCCAAAAGAAACTCGGGATCCTGGCAGAAGAAGAAAGAACCATTATTCTGTATGAGAGTCCTAACCGGTTGTTAAAGTTACTTACCGAACTGGAAACCTATATGGGAAACGATCGTTTGATCGCAGTAGCCCGGGAGTTAACCAAAACGTTTGAAGAAGTATTAAAAGGAACCGTTGCCGAACTTAAAGCAGAGTTTGAATCACGGGATAGTATAAAGGGTGAGATCGTTGTGGTGATCTCTGGAAACGGATATACAGAATGATGAATTTTTTTCAGAATAAATGGATCCTTTCACTTACGGCAGGTTTATTTCTGGCTTTAAGTTTTCCACCGATCGATCTCTCCTTTCTCAGCATTCCAGCATTTATACTCCTTTTTCATTTGAGTGCCCAATGCCACAGCTACCGGCAGCTGGCCTATTTTAGTTATCCCGGGTTTGTACTTTGGAATCTGCTTACTACCTATTGGTTAATGATGGCTAGTCTGGCAGCAGGAATTGCGGCGATCCTTGCTAATGCCGTACTTATGACCATCCCACTGGTGTTAATGCGGTTTTTTCAACGCAGATTTACCCATCCCTTACATATTGCAGTGTTACAAACCTCAACCTGGGTATTGTATGAATATTTACACCACCATTGGGATCTTGCCTGGCCATGGCTTGCTATTGGAAATGCCTGGGCAAATCAGATCAGCTTAATCCAGTACATCTCCATCACCGGTCATCTGGGTATTACCTTTTGGGTAGTTTTTACCGCAGCATTAGCTTATCAAAGCCTGATCAATAACAAACGAACCTATGCTTATATCACTTTAGCGTATTTTCTGCTCGTTCCATTGGGGTCTCTCATCTACTTTGCCATTGATGATCCATATGTTGAACGTGCAGAAACCATAAACGTGACAGTTGCTCAGCCAAATCATGACTCCTATGAAGATTATGGAGGAATGAGCGGTCCAACAGAAGTTCTTGACAGTCTTTTTGCTGTTACGGCTCAATCCAAACCGGCTCATACCGATCTGGTGGTTTGGCCGGAAAATGCAATCGATAAACCCATTCGAATGTTTTCAAGAACTGCCAATAGAATTGCAGATTCTGCCCGAACCTGGAATACAGGTTTTGTAGTTGGAACCGGATTGTTTACCGTCTATGAGGATAGTCTTCCCAGATTATATCGGGGTGGGGAACAATCCAAACCTTTTAACATCTTTAATTCCGCGCTATATGTTGATGGGAATGGTGAAAAATCCAGATATGATAAACACAATCTCGTTCCATTTGTGGAAAGGATCCCTTTTGTGAATGTGATCAGCCGGCTGGATGTAATTGGCTTGGCTGACTGGAGATATCTGGCAGGTTATGGCAAGGGATATACCCCTGATATGCTGGAAACAGATAAATTTAAGACCAGTGGTTTGGTCTGCTACGATTCCGTTTTCCCTTCATGGAATCGAGAATTTGTTGTGAATGGTGCGGATTTCATCACCATAATAACCAACGATGGATGGTGGGGAAATTCCAGCGGTCACAAACAGCATTTTGCCTATGCTAAACTCCGGGCTATAGAGTTCGATCGATGGGTGGTTCGAAGTGCTAATAATGGTACATCAGGTATAATACGCCCCGATGGTTCCGTAGAGCAATATACAGATTACTGGGTTCGAACCGGTTTCAACACTAATATTCCCTTACTTAAAACCAGTACGATATACACCCGGTTCGGTGATTGGTTATCGATTCTGTGTTTCTTTTCAGTATTGGTGGGACTCGGTTTCGGCTTAACTAAACAACGGAACCATTCTATCTCGAACGAATAGCGATCCGGAAGTTAAATCGTATATCGTGATTCGTACGTGTTGGGATATTATTCGATTCAATTCGGCTGAACGTGTATTCAAAATTAGATGAGATCGTTGAGGAGATCTTATAACCCAACGTGAAAGAACCGTTAATGCGCTGTTGTCCGGTTATTCGCTGACTCGAAATTTCTGCCTGATTTACAGGTGTGGTGGAATTTGCACCTGAAAACAGATTGTTATCCAGATCAGTATCCAGTTTATAACTCTCTTCGGAATCGTTCTTATAACTTCCCCGGATACTCATATCAATATTATTCTTCACTTTTGGCAGGAAGGAGATCTTTACATTTTTGAAGGTGTAATTAACCGAGAAGTCGATGCCCTGACTTAACGTTTGAGATACCCTTTTACTGGAAACAGCAAAAGTAGAAATGGTACTTCTATCATATCCAAGGTCGGTGCGCAATCCTGAATTCCAGGTGATATTCAGCTTTGCAAGTGGTGAAAATCTACGTTCAGCGCGTAACGCAGTCGGTTCATATTTCCCACGATCATCAACAATACTGAAATCACCTAAAGACTGAGGGGCCTGTTTACCTGTAAGAGCATTCAGGCTCCAATCTACTTTATAGGTACCTTTATAGCCGTGAGTTAGACTTGCATTCGACATCAGTTTCCCGATAAATGGAATATATTTTTCTAACCGGCTCCAGCTAACCCTCCAACCCGGTTTTGGAAACGCCATAAAGCCGCGTTCACCAATACCATTGGTATTTTCTCCCAGATAAGCCTTCCTGAAATCTTCTTCCAGCGTATTCCTGTTCAATACAAAACGGCCGTCTCCATTTCCCAGCGAATCTTCAATGGTAGTAGTTCCCTCACTTATATCGGCATATGCGGTAGCCAATTGGCGCCGGAACAGGGTTTCGTAGCCCTTACCAAATGCCCACACAGAAGAAGAATAGGAGCCGGATTCAGTATTGATGATGGTTAACTCGTTATCGGGGCTTACCGTTATACTTTCGGTTTGTCGGTTTGAAATGATCGCCGACCAATCCAGATTGATGGTAAAATTCTGAAAGGGACTTATTCTGGTACTGGCAGTTATATTATCGGAATAACTGTTATTTGCCGGAAGCTGAATATTCGCATCTCCGTCTGTATTGCCAACCAACTGCCCTCTGTCAATACGATCTTTAAGTCCCATTCGATATCCCAATGATGGCGAATAATTCCCGGATCCCGGATCGTTGAAGGCATAAAACAGCTGAGACCCACCCGAATAACCGGGTTGACTACCACTTTTTGTCCGTTTGTAGCTCCCGCTTATATCATCTAAACTAAATACGGCCAAAAATAACTTTCGACCGAAATAGCGGGCTTCTTTTAAAATGTCCGGGGGTGGTTTTTGAGTTCTTAAACTATCCGGAATATCCTGCTCCGCTTCCTGTTCAAGTTTCTTCTTAAAATCACTCCGCTCTTTCGATTCATTTTTATCAGACTCTTCCATCTTTCCGATAAATCCTAACTTCTCGAAGAGTTTAGCAGAATTAATCTTAATGGTATTATCTAACTGAAAGGAATTAGAGACCGTTGCTCCCAGATCAGAGCCTCGCGGGCTGTTCGACCAGTTATATCCCCCACCATAACTTGAGGAATAGGTGAGCCAATTCAACGCATCAATACGATTAAGCTGGGGACGCCAACTTGCCGAAAAGCTTTCGGAATAAGAAGAGCGACGTGCAGAAAGGGTATCGGTGAGTACCCCTTTGATCACATCCGATGTTGAGCGAACATCAAAACTCAAACTATCCACTCCATTATCACTTCTTTGTTTAATACCCGCACTCGAGAGATCAAAATTGGTGGAAGTGGAAAATGAGATCGGGATGGATGGAGTTAGGCTATAATTAAGAGCAAACCTGTTTTGCTGTGTAAAGGCATGAGATTGCTGTATGGCCTGCAGATCGGTTGGATCCGTCAGGTTTCTACGTCTCGACTCATCATAGCGCCGGGTAATGGTAGACGAAGTTGAAATAGAATTTGGAAGATATCCAAAACGTAATCCTGACAGCGCTTTTGCGATCGGGATGTTCTCCGTGAATTTAAATGGGCGAAATAGCTTCACCTTCCGTAGTGCAAGATTGTAGGACACTGATGCTTTATAATCCCATTTATTCTGAAATACTAACTGAGGATTCCGGGAATACCCTTCGTTATACACATAACTCAGCTTAATATTATCGAGGGTCTGCTGGGCTAATTTACTTCTGGAATTACTCTTGGAAATATTGGAAATATTGAGGGAGAAATTCTCGCTTACGGTTTGTATATCCCTGATCTTGTTTGCGATCAATGCATCTTTTTCTGCAATGGTCAGGTCTTCGTTTGAGTTTATCGCATCCTGAAAATCCGTTAACCTGATATCCCCCTGATCCGGCAAATATTTAGGTGTTTGAGTATTTCTTCGAGTAGATAATGTAACCGGAAAATTCCACCCATACCGGTCCGGAATGAGTTTGTGCAGGTTTATGGTAGAACTGATCCCGAATGCTAATTGATCAGAAACAGTACGGTCTCCCAACCTCGATTCCAACCCACCGAAGCCATTTGTTCTTCGGGTCATATTAGCATTTAACGTAGCAAAATCGGCAAATTTAACCGATGACTTTGCGTTTGCCGCCCACCCATTTTCATTATCAAAACCGGAAACACGAAGTTCATTCAACCAGAATTCTGCATCAAGGCTCGGTCCGCCATTGGAACTCACATCGGTAGGATCAAATGGATTCTTTATCCCCAATCCGATCTCTGTTACTCTTTCCAGTGATGGGTTCCCTTTAATCCCCACCGTGGCGCCGGAAACAGCTTCTTCTCCTAAAATTCCGGATAATTCATACAGTTCATTCGGATCAGCCCCGGCAGCATCCCTTCTCTGCTTCAACACATTGAATGCCGAAATGATAATATTCATGCTGTTCTCATCGTATTTCCAGATCTCTTCCGCTTCGATCTCCATCTGACCGCGGTCTTCCGGATTATTACTGAATGGGATCTCTTCGGAGGGCGTGACCGGCTGACGATATTCGTAGTAATTATTCTCCAGATCGGTTCCAATACGTACTACCAACTCGGCATCTCCCCGCTCCATATATCCTTCACCGTGAACAAACATTCGGATATTCCCGTAATTCAACAGGTTGAGTTTACCGGGATAGACTCTTTTCACCATTTGAATCTCTCCGGGGCCCAGATCTTCCACACTTAAAACTAAAGATTGCTCATTCTCCAGGGTTTGTACCTGTGCACTTCTGTTTAAAGCGCGAATAGCTCCATCCGGTTGGCGATATGGGAATGGCTCCCGGTTCGCATTTTCCTCAATATTGATCGTGGAAAGACGAAATTCTTTGTCAGTAACGGGAGATTCAGTTAGATCAGTGACTTTTCTCCATTGACTTCCCACAAATTCGAATGTAGCAAATCGTAGCGTAAACGGTTGCTCGTACCCACTCATCCACATACGCATATATGAGATGTTCTGGAAACTCTCGATATCTCCGAATTTACGTTTGTAATCAGATAATGGAATGCGTACCAAATACCAGGTCTTGTAATCCGGATTTCTTTGGATCTTATCCACAATATAAGTCCCTTCTGCTCCGATCTGAAGATTATTGACATCAGCCGGGTTAAAATCCAGCTCATACTGGTAATAGGAATTCGTTTGTTGAATAGAAGAAGAACTAACCAATCCTTCGGTATCAGGCTTTAACGTTACCGCTGTTTTACCTTCACTGTTCCCACTTTCCGGTGTATTCCCATCCGGATATCCCAACATTCTGAAAAACCGTTCATTTAGTGGTCGGTCGATCACAGAATTCTGACTGTAATACACATAATCATCATTCGCCGGATCTTCTTCAATGGCAGTAAACTCTTCTGATCCTTCCCCATATTGTTCTCTCATCGCATTGATGAAATCAGCAAATAATACCCCTTCATCTTTCCCATCTGAACCACTGGTACCGGGATTCGGAGCGCCATCCAATCCAACATCTTCTAATTGCCGGTTCGAATTCGAAAACTGCCCTAATGGCACCGGCGGTGAAGGGGGAATGTAAGATCTCGGGTCACTTTCGGGATCATCTTCCTGCAGATTATTCAACACGGTCGACAAACCATCTTCGGTATTAAGGCGGACATTCGGGATCACATCCTCTGAAATGATTCCAAGATCGATATAGATCTTTCCATCATAGAATGGCTCCTGCCCCGCAGGATCCTGTCCGTTTGGTAATACAGCCTGCACCCAAAATTCCAGAAATTCGATATTATTCTGAACCAGATCCTCCTGCCCGGATGGGATCACATAGGTCATGCCTCCCCAGGTTCTCTCCGGTTCGTTTTCCAGTAAATTTTTCAGATCCCGGTTAAAATTGTACTGCCCGCGTTTCTGAGGATCGTAGTATACATCAAAGGTCGTTAACCGCTGATCATCGTACGTTGTAACTTCCCTACCCTGAAATACATCATCGGTAAAAACGATCTCTGCCTCCGGTGGTGGATTCCCAACATTTCGGATACTTTCTATATTACGGGGAATAGAGTACCAGGAAAACTGAGATCGGAGATCGGCCCGGGCTTTTCTGTCGGCAGTAGTTTGCGGAGGTGAAAAATCAGGGTTTCCAAAGTAGTTTTCATCAGCGGGATATCCGGGTAAGGCTGCAGGTGCTGAGGATAAGTTCCAACGCCCGGGATTGGTTAGACTGATCGTATATTCGGCACCTTCAAAATCATCGATGAATACCAATCCGTTTTCCTCATCCTGATATAATTCTCCGTTATCTATGGCCTGTTGAACAGCATTAGTTTGTGCAACTCCGGGTCTTAATTGAGCAAATTCACCGCTGAAATTAAAATTGGATGGAGTCTTGGTTTGTAAAAGCGGGATCTTATCAATAAAGCGGGTTAACCAGGGGGCATCAAAATTCGCCTTTGCATCCAACCCTAAAATGGTATTGTTAATTGGCTCATTACCAATCCTGATCTTGTCTGACAAAGGTTGTTCCTTCAGTTTGAAATACGTACTTCCAATACTGATATCATCATTGATCGTATACTCTGCCCTTACTCCGGTAAAGTTCTTCTGGCCAATAATGGAAAACTGATTGCTTTCGAATTCTACTTCGATATCCTGGCCGGGTGCCAGATATCGGTCATTTAAAATGGTAAGACTACCAAAGGAATAATCAACCTCAAAATCTGTATTCTCAGTTAACTGAACATTGTTTGCGTATACCTTTACAGATCCTTCGATCAGACCAAAGCCTAAATAAAAAGAACCGGAAACTCCACCCGTGGAAGTACCGGATATTGTGTAATTTCTGTTTTTTGAGATGTCACGGGCATCACTTTGTTTTACATCATACAACTCAGTAAAAGCCAGCGCTTGTTTTACAGAATCAGCTACACCGCTACCTAACACATTCAGTATCCGGTCGCCAAATGGTTCCAGATAAGGAAACATCAACCGACCACTACCAGCATCTAATGTAATGCCTGTAAAATCGACCAGGTTGTCAGGATTAGTGGCACCTTCCGAATTCACCCTGTCTAATCCAAGGTCCTGCAATAAAGTAGGCTGGCGACCCGGTAAATTTACTTCCGGAATGTTTCCACGGGTATCCGCGATCTCCAGCTCAAAACCTTCGGGAGTAATACCGGAAACACCCAATGAATAAATATTTCGCATGGTTAGCGGCCATGCAGTATCCTGAGTGGTCATCCCTCCGGGACGTAATAGCTTTAAATAAATTCTGTCATTACCGGAGGCATTCAATTCCCCAACAGCTACCGGTTGACCAGTAGCCGGATTGGCATATACAAAAGCAACTGCGATCGCATCACCGGTATTGATAAAGCTCTTCATACTGATGAAGCCCAGCGCCCTGTTAAAAGTGTAATCCACGCCTTCTTGTAATAATTCAAAAGAAGCATCCACATATTCCTGAGCTGTGGCATTAAAATCTTCGTTGGTAGCACTACTATTCGTTGGACGCTTTTCATTTAGCAGATCATCACTGTATCGGTCATCAGTATTACTTGGCAGCCCAAATACTGTTCTGTTTTCGTCGGTAACTACCCCCAGATCCAGTAATGCTATTGCCTGAACGGCACTTTCATCCGGAATTTGTTTTGCCCGACTTATATACACATACAATTCAGAAACCTGATAAGGCTGAACGATATTCTGCGGATCGGCTAAGGCTCTCTCAAATTCCTGTCTGTTGTAAAAATCGAGAAAAAAGTGCCTTCCATCTTCATAATCTGCCGGAGTAAGCGATATCGATTGTTCCTGAGAACCACCTGATATCTTTTTAGAATTGCTTTCCCCTTTCTGCTGAGAAACAACCGATGTTACCTTCAATGGTCCTAACTCAGAGATCGCCTTGATACCAAACAAGGACTTACCGCCCGATACCAGTGAGTTACCGGTTTCCATTGATACGTTCCCCATTTCAATACTTTTGATGATCTCATCCTCATAACCTTCATAGCGAATGCTCAGTCGGTTCTCGAAGTCGAACTGCCGCTCAGTATCCCAATCTGTGGCGATGGTTAGTTTATCACCGATGGTACCCTGGATGTTTAGCTGAAGATTCTGATTAAAGGTGGGATCCACTCTCGTTCTTAGATCTTCCGGTAAAGTACCGTCATCCAGTTTTTGGATGGATGCTCCCACATTCATATTGGCCGAACCATTTACCCTCAGACTTACCTCATCGGTACCAAAGATTGTGGTAAATGCGGAATTTTCCCCACCCGGTACATTAATCCTGAAATCGAGTAATCCCCGCCCTTCTTCCTCCTGATTTTTCCCTTCTTCTACCAGGATATACTGGATCTTTCGCTGTTGCTCTCTTTTCTTAATAGCCGCATAATTCTCAAAATCAGTAACTACAGGTTCATACAGATCATACCCGAAGAGCTTTGTACTGATCTTATAAGTATCCACCGAATCCCAGGTTACCGTGGTCCGTTCATTATCCAGATTTATGCCATATAATGCTCCTTTATTCACTCCGGAAAGTGAACTCACCTGGCTTTTTCTGAATGCAGTGTAAAGTTTTACCCCTTCAAGCAGACTATCCGGTATACTTTCGGTAAGCACGGAATCAACCGGTTCAGTATCCCGTTCATCCTGAGCATTTGCAGAGCGAACCATCACCACACCGTTTACCAGCAGAGCCAACAGTAACAGACTAAATAGCTTATTAAAAAAACGCACCGACGTTATAATTTACCCGGTTGTGAAAGATTTAGTAGCTATATACGATAGGCGACAGTCGGTGATGAATTATTGTTGGCAAATGAACACAGATAATACCATATATTTGAGTATGTTGAAAGGGTGATCACTGCGTTTAGATGTTGATATTAGGTAGTTTTTCGCTCTCTGTGTTTACGACTTTTAACGTTAAATAGTATTTGCCAAAAATAAAAATTTACTGTGCAAGGCTTTTGGAAAAATAGAATTCAGCTTGATCTGCTAAAGCGACATATCGGGCCTTTCTTATTTTGCTTTTTTACCCTGATGTTTCTGCTATTAATGCAATTTCTGATCCTGCATGTAGACAAACTCATTGGTAAAGATATACCCATCCCGATCATTCTGGAATTGATCGCTACAAACCTGGCCTATATGGTAGTTCTTGCCGCGCCAATGGCAGTTTTGGTGGCTACTCTGATGGCTTTTGGTAAATTTTCAGAACTAAATGAACTCACGGCTCTTCGGGCAAGTGGGGTTAATACGATCAGCATCATTCAACCGGTTTTGTTAGCTGCTGTTATTTTATTCGGCGGATTGGCCTGGTTCTCAAATTATGTATTACCGGAAGCGAACAGTAAAGCCAGATCCCTGTTCATAGACATTAGATTAAAAAAGCCGGGATTCGAACTTCAACCCAATGTGTTTTATAACGGCATTGAAGGCTACACTTTTTTAGTTAAACACATCAATAACGAAACAGATAGTCTGTATGATATTACGCTGTTTCAGGAACCGGGTAATACCCGAAACAGGGCCTATATTAAAGCAAAAAGTGGTTATTTACGAAGTGAAGGTGAACAAGGTCTGACCCTATTTCTGCACAACGGCAATATGGTTAGAAATTTAAGCAGGACCAGTATTACAGCTGAAGGAAATGTCGAAAATACTGCGTTCAGCAAATACAGACTCACCTTCGATCTTTCGGATCTCGCCTTCACAAAATCCGATCCTGAAGCCCGAAACCGTAGTGACCGCTCCATGTCGGCTCAGGCTATGGCGGTAGTTGTAGACACTCTTAGAAAAGAAATTGACGATTATCGAAAGGATATTACGGAAGAACCCATCATTTCAGCTGAACATAATAAACCTGTAAGCAATGGATCTGCCCCACCTCAGGTTGTTAATAAAGGAGTGGAAGCCATCCCGTCAGACATGGTGGTTTTGCAAAATGCTTCCAATAATCTTGATCAGATCCGTTGGATAAATATTGCCTATTCTCAGCTCGAAAAGCAAAAATCTGATATTGATAAAACCACCTCTAACATTTTATGGCGGGTAAAGCGAATAAATCGTTATCTCGTTGAGATCCACAAGAAATTGTCGATCCCGTTTGCCTGTATAGTCTTTGTTTTGCTAGGTGCGCCTATAGGAATTATGACTCGCCGCGGAAATTTTGGGTATGCTGCGATCATTAGTGCCGTGATTCTCACCATTTATTGGATATCCATCATACAAGGCGAAAAATTAGCTGACCGTTTATTTATCACTCCTTTCTGGGGCATGTGGAGTTTTAACATTGTATTTTCACTCATTGGGATCATTCTTATCATCAGGCTTAGCACCGGATTCCGACTCAAACACTTGTTTGTACGCCGTGGTTAAATACATCGATTCATACATATTCCGACGCCTGCTTTTCATCACGCTCTTCGTTCTTTTAATGTTGATCTTCATCTTCATTATGATCGATTTTTCTGAAAACAGCGATGATTTTACAGATCGCGGAGCCACCATGGCAGAGATCTGGGGTGGCTACTATCTTAATTATATTCCTGAGATCGTTCGGTTGGTTACTCCGGTGGCCATATTTACTGCTTGTCTGTTTCTTACCGGCCAACTTTCAGAACGATTGGAGATCACCGCTCTTAAAGCTGCAGGAGTTTCATTATACCGGCTACTTATGCCCTATCTGGCCTTTGCTATAGTCATGGCGATCACTTTGAGCCTGATGGATGCCTTCGTGATTCCTAAGTCGAACCGCATAAAAATTGCCTTTGAGAATAAATACATCAAACAGAAAAATGAGCGGATCGACAGAAATGATATCTATCGGGAAATTGATAAGAACAGCATTCTCCAGGTAAATTATTTTGATAAAGATCAACGAACCGCCTACCGGGTACGACTGGTTCAGTTTGACAGCCTCGAATTAAAAAAAACCATTACCGCCACAAATATGAAATGGCAGGAAGAAACCAAAAAGTGGCAATTACTTTCAGTGATGGAAAGAGTTTACACCGATACGGGTTATGTTGAACATCGCATGGCCGGATTGGATACTACGTTGAGTATTTTACCACAGGATCTTGCCCGAACCACTTCAGACATTTACCAGCTCACTTACCCGGAAGCCATTGACTATATCGAAGGGATCATCCGCAGTGGTGCCGGAGGTGTAAATATTCCTAAGGTGCAGTTGTATGGCAGAATGGCCTATCCATTATCCATAATTGTGGTGATCATTGTTGGTTTTGCCGTTGCTTCGGTACGGCGCAGAGGTGGAAAAGGAATTTATATTGCTGCAGGGCTTCTGATAAGTTTTCTGTATCTGGCCTTCATGAAGATCGCTGAACCTTTTGGCTCACACGGAACCATATCACCGGAAATCGCTGCAACGATGCCTCATATCTTTTTCTTTATAATTGGTCTGATTCTGTTGATAACAGCCAGAAAGTAGGTATTACAAAGTTTCGATCGTACCTAGTACTTCGTAATCCCCTTTATCTGATCGCTGGATGAATACGATCTCTCCCGACTCCGGATAAACTTCAGTAAAAGCTGTAATATTAACCTGATGAGTAACCAATATTAGCGGTGTATCAAAAAACTGATCGTCCAGCCAGTCTTCCAACGCACTTGTCTGAACAGATTTTCTACTATACGAATTAAAAAAGGAATTCAACAGACTCAGGGAGTTCACTTTCCCAAGATTTAACTGTGTGGACGTATCTTTACAGCGGCACCATTCACTGGTATACACCTGAGCTCTTACTACCCCGTTCGACCGGAATAAACGCCCTATCTGTTCCGCCTGATCCAAACCTTCATCTGAAAGATTTCTTTGGGTTGAACAATCATCCAATTCAAAATTTTTAGGATCTCCGATACCGGGAGCCTCAGCATGCCGGATCATCACAAAACTTTCACCCCGCTTTAATGATCTCCACAGATCATTTTCCGGAATTTGTGCTTGTAGTGATGAAATACTGAACAAAAAAAATAAAACTAAAATGACGGTACGCATTCGTTGAATCTTGAAATTGGTTTATTGAATAACCAGAATTTCCTGCTAAAGATTCATAGAGTCTGATTAGCGGCGCCAACGTTTACTAACGTATTCTATCCAGTTTCTGGCGATCAACTCATGACCTTGAGGGAGTGGGTGTATTCCGTCCCAGACCCAATGTTCGGGAGAAACCGCTTCAGCAGCTTCATCAAATATCTGTTGTAATGGAACAAACAGGGCATCGAATTCCCTGGCTAGCTCAGCAGTTTTCATTCTCAATTCATCTGTCATTGCCCTCCGTTCTTTATATACCCCCTCCTCACTCAAGACTCCCGATTGCAACACAAAAGGTTCCATCAATACAAGATCTAGCTCAGGATTTGCTTCCTTACTTTGCTTGAGTATGAAGCGATAATCCTCCTCAAATTGCTCTTTAGTATTTCCAAAATACACATCATTAGTTCCAACAAGGATGCTAAGAAGATCAGGATTCAGATCTATAGTATCCTGCTTCCATCGGTTTTTGAGATCTGAGACTGTGTGTCCGCTCACTCCGCGGTTAAAAAATTCCATTTCTGTTTCGGGCAGATCTGCATGTAACCGGGATGCAATTAAATACACATAACTATGCCCCAAGTAATGATTTCTGTCACTTTCATCTCTTCCCCGATTCATATCGGTAATAGAATCTCCCTGGAAAAGTATTCTGGTCCCTTTTTTGAAGGCAGGCCGATCATAGTCATAACCATCCACTTCATCTTGTATTGTAGCAGATGAACTAATAAAAGCAGAGCCGCTTAGTAATGCGGTCTTTTTAATGAAATCTCTGCGGGAACTCATTTAGATCAGGCTTCCGGTTGCGGTCCTCTATACATTGGGATCTCAACTTTTTCCCGGGTGTTGATCGGGCCATGCTCATCTTCGTATCGCTTGATATTATCAGACAAAGCCTGGGATAACCTTTTGGCATGATCCGGAGTTAGGATCATTCTTTTCGCCACTTTTGCTTTTGGAACACCAGGCATCACCGCAATAAAATCGAGAATAAATTCTGACGGAGAATGAGTGATCATTACCAGATTTGAATAAGTTCCGTTTGCTTCCTGTTCGGGTAATTCAATTTCGATCTTTCCGGGATTGCCGGATTGCGCGTTTTGTTGAGACATAATTTTTTTGCTTTGTTGATTCGTTGCTAAACTAACAAATTCTGAGACTCGGGGCAGGCTTCACTTTAACCATATTCAGAAATCAATAATAATTCTGCTTTCAGCTATAAAATCTATCCCATAACATGGTTTAATTTCATCCACCAATCCGTTACTTTTACCCACTCATTTAACACTGACAAGAATTCATGTTCATAGAACAACAGAAACCAAAAGATTACGACTGCGGCTACAATCTCGATCTTATGATCGCTGCAATCCCAAGAGTTCCGGAAGGCGAAGAGCGACAGGCTTATGCGAAACGGGTTGTAGGCCTGATCAAACAGAGTCACCCAAATTGGGTAAGTGACGATGGAACAAGCTGGGCCGCATGGGATTACCTTTTTGAATTAGCAGACATTGATCTTGATGCTCTTGGCATTAAAAATCCTTTCTTATCCGGTGAAGCGGATGATGCCGAATAAGCGTCTTCTATCTACTTTATAAGTACATTTGAACATAACACGCTTTATTATGATCAATTTTCAATTTATATTGAAAATTAATGAACAGCGTGTATATGCAGAAGGCTAACATTAAGGAAAACAAACTTTACGAAGCTTTTAAACAACAGATCACACAGGATGATCTGGAACAATTTCTGTCTGATCGGAAGGATGTCCTTTCCGATTCTGCTCCTCAATATCTCGCTTTATCTATTTCAATCAGTCCGGTTGATGCTCTTGCTGCAATTGAGCAGGATCCTAATAAAGAAGGTTTCCAATATTATTGGGAAAAACCGGTCGACCAGTTTTCCATGGCTGCATCCGGTGAAATTGAACGTATTGTGACTACCGGAGAAAACAGATTCAGAGTTTCATCCCAAAAAGGAAAAGAGATCCTTAGCCGGGTACATCACCTCAGCGGGATCAATCACAGAAATGCAGTCGTTCATTTATTTGGAGGGTTTTCCTTTTTTGATAGTGAACCTGAAAGTGAATGGGAGGCTTTCAAATCAGCTTCTTTTACGCTCCCACGCTGGATGATCATAAGAGAAGGTAATTCTACCATTCTCACCTTTATCACAGAAATGGTAAAAGACCAGAATTTTGATGAGCTCGAAGACAGCATCATAAAACAACTGGATGAACTTTCCTGCATTTGTGATCGCGATCAGTATCTTCAGCCTGATGATCTTGATCGATCTCTCAAATACACCAACCCAGATGAATATTCTTCGGAGCATGATCAATGGGTGCAGGCTATTGAACAGGCTACCGACAAGATCAAAGCAAATGAGTTCAGAAAAGTAGTATTAGCCAGAAAATTAAGTATTCCGCTTAGTGAGGAGATTTCAGACACGCGTATTCTGAATCAGCTTCGGAAACAATATCCCGATTGCTATTCTTTCCTAATCAGGCAAGACGACGAAAGCAGCTTTATCGGAAGCACTCCGGAACGACTGGCTTCTTTCAATTCAGAATTTGTACTAACTGAAGGACTCGCTGGCAGCACATCGAGAGGTAAAACTGCATCCGAAGACGCCATGCTCGAGAATGCGCTCATGCAGAGTCCTAAAGATCTGGAAGAACATGAGATCGTATTAAATGCTATTAGTGAAAATCTGACTGATTACTCGGATAAGGTACTTCACCCTGCTCACCCTCAAATCAAAAAACTCTCGAATGTTCAGCATTTGTTTACCCCCATTACTGCACAGATCAAAAAAGGGGTATCCAGAACTGAAATGCTAAAAACATTACATCCAACCCCAGCAGTTGGAGGCTTTCCCCGAAATAAGGCTGTTCAGTTTATTCGCGAAACCGAAGACTTTGAACGTGGTTGGTATGCTTCCCCGATCGGTTGGATAAATGCTCACGGAAACGGAGAATTTGTAGTAGCGATACGCAGCGGATTGATAAAAAAAGATGAGGTGCAATTCTTCGCAGGTTGTGGTATTGTTGAGGACTCCGATCCTGAAAAGGAATGGGAGGAAACAAATTTAAAGTTCATCCCAATGCTATCTGCACTCGAATATGCCGGAACCTGATCAACAAAATCTGAATTTTATCTGGGCCACTCATTTTGTCCGTAGCTTGTATAGTTCAGGTATTTCTGAAGCAGTAATTTCACCGGGTTCTCGTTCAACGGCTCTGACTCTTGCATTTGCAGCCCACCCCGGCTTTAGAAAACATGTGATCATAGACGAACGCTCAGCCGCTTTTACCGCCCTTGGCTTGGCCAAAGCCAGCGGAAAACCCGCCGTTCTTGTTTGTACTTCCGGAACTGCTGTTGCAAATTACTATCCTGTGGTAATTGAAGCTACTCAATCCGGTATACCTTTGATAGTAGCCAGTGCAGATCGCCCTCCAGTGTTACGTGGAAACGGAGCTTCACAAACCATCGATCAGCTTAAGATATTCGGAGATTACCCGGTTTATTTTCATGATACAGGACTCCCCGGTGATGATCCTCAATCCGTTCAACGACTACAGTTATCAGCTAAACAAGCTGTGCATGCCTCGCTCATTAATCATGGTGTTGCTCACATCAACCTTCCATTTGAAAAACCGTTTGAACCATACACTGATTTAATTGCCGCCACTCAAGAAGAGAATAAGCTTCAACAACCGGGATCTGTTCATGAGTATGCTCTCTCTGAAACAGAGCTTGAAGCAGATGAATTATTTTGGTCGGATCTTACTGCAGCCACCAAACCACTCATAGTCTGCGGGCCCCGGATCTCATTGGAAGAGAACAACGGGTTAATTCAAAATTTAGCGAACGTTTTGAACGCTCCTATTATCGCTGAAGCCGGTTCTTTGGTACCTGACTCGGAGCATTCTATTCCATTCACCGATGGTTTCTTAAAAAATGAGCAAACCGTTGAAAAGCTGTCCCCAGATCTGATCTTACGGTTCGGAGCTGAGCCGGTAAGCAACGCATTAAATAACTACCTGAAGCACCACTCCTCAGTAACACAGATACGATTTAGTTCGGATGGTGAGCTGAGGGATCAAACTCAATCAGCAACTAAACACCTCCACTTATATGGAAATTTGAGAATCCCTGAGATAAAAGGAGCGGCCAATGAGGATTGGATCAACAGCTGGAAAAATTACTCCTCGGAATACGAAGAATTTCTAACTGCTCAGATCTCTCCTGAGATTCCACTTGCAGATGGAGATGTATTTTCTGCTATACTTCCCGATATCCCTGAAGATAGTTTTGTGATGCTTTCAAATTCATTTCCGGTTCGTGATTTTGGACTTTTTGGGAGATCAAAAACCCATGAAATTTACGTAAACAGAGGGGCTGCCGGTATTGATGGCATAATCTCCACTACTTTTGGGTTAAGTTTACACCTGCAAAAACGTGGTTTTTTATTTATTGGCGACATCGCTTTTTTACATGATTCAAACGCGCTATTAAATTCAAATTCTATAACCTCTCCGCTCCACATCATTTTATTGAATAATGGAGGAGGAAGTATTTTCAGGATGTTGCCGGTGCATACATTGGGAGAGGAATACTTCCAATACTTCGATACCCCACAGGATGTATCTGTTGCTGCTTTATGCCGGGCACATAAAGTGGATCACACCTTGATTTCAAGGCCAAATCAATTGGAACAAATTTTCAGATATACCCTTGATGAACCCGGTGTGCATGTGTATGAGTTTATTACGGAGGCGGATGAATCTATGGAACTTCGAAAGAAGCTATGGAATTCGAATCCTTCTAACTAATGGATATCAGGATCAGAGGCATATCGTATCATCTCGAATTTCATCAGCAAAAGGAAAAGTTGCCTACAATGGTACTTTTGCATGGCTTTTTAGGAAGTGGTGACTCTTTCAAACCCCTTATTCCTTTACTAGCTGAATTCAGTAATCCGGTTACAATTGATCTGCTAGGCCATGGAAAAACCCAGGGAGCAGAATTACATTACCGGTTTTCAACCAAAGAACAAGTCGCCGATATTGTAAAGCTGATCAGCGAACAACTTCAGACTCCCCTTTTTCTTTATGGCTACAGCATGGGAGCACGGCTGGCTTTACAGACGGCGTTGCATCGTCCCGATCTTTTTCAAGGTTTGTTACTGGAAAGTGGCACGTTTGGTATTGAAGGAGAGACAGAACGACAAGTTCGACAAAGTCTGGACGGAACCCGATCTGATGCGATCATGGGTAATTTCGAGGATTTTCTTAAAGAATGGGATAAAAAGCCCTTGTTCACCACAAATACTCCTACTGCTCAAACTGAGTTCTATTCTGAAATTCAGGCAGGTCAAAATCCTCTTTGGATGGCAAATAGCCTCTTGGGATTTGGAACCGGTACGATGCCTTGTGTTCGGGATCGATTAACAGATTTGAATACGCCGGTTCAATTGATTGCGGGCGAACGGGATAGTAAATTTATCAGAATTAATCAGACTATGAATAAAGATCTGCCAGAGAGCAATCTTTCCATCGTAGAACGATCTGGTCACCGTGTTCATTTAGAACAACCCGAAGACCTGGCACAGATCATTCAACACTTTATTGCAACCCATAAACTACCGGATATTGAGTGAACAGCACTTGATAAACGATACAAAGACTTTACCCATGAATTGGATCACCGTTAAAGAATATGAAGACATCACCTATAAAAAATCAGATGGTGTTGCACGCATAGCTTTTAACCGTCCCGAAGTGAGAAATGCCTTCCGACCTAAAACTGTTTTTGAACTGTATGAAGCTTTACTCGATGCTAAGGAAGACAATGATATTGGAGTAGTACTTATTTCAGGGGAAGGCCCCTCTCCTAAAGATGGTGGCTGGGCATTCTGTTCCGGTGGTGACCAGAATGTAAGAAGTAAAACAGGCTATAAAGCTGATGACGGTATACCCAGACTCAATATTCTCGAGGTTCAGCGCTTGATCAGGTTTATGCCCAAAGTAGTAATTGCTGTGGTTCCGGGCTGGGCCGTAGGTGGTGGACACAGTTTACATGTTGTTTGTGATTTGACGCTTGCCAGTAAAGAGCATGCCGTTTTCAAACAAACCGATGCTGATGTTGCCAGTTTTGATGGGGGATTTGGATCTGCCCTACTCGCCCGTCAGGTAGGGCAAAAACGAGGACGTGAGATCTTTTTCCTGGGTAGAAACTATTCTGCGCAGGAAGCATTCGAAATGGGAATGGTTAATGCTGTTGTACCTCACGAGGAGCTCGAGGACACCGCTTTTGAATGGGCTCAGGAAATTTTAGCTAAAAGCCCTACAGCTATTAAAATGATCAAATTTGCTTTTAATCTGATCGACGATGGTTTAGTAGGCCAACAGGTTTTTGCAGGAGAAGCTACCAGATTAGCCTATATGACGGAGGAAGCCGAAGAAGGAAAGAATGCCTTTCTGGAAAAAAGAAAACCCGACTGGGCTAAATTTAAGCGTTCTCCCTCCTGACCGTATTCTCAGATTTATGACTTCAAAAGTTAAAAATGGACAACCCTAGTCTTATGATCATCAGAAGGATATAAATTGGGTCAGATAGATTCCGTTGTGAACGGGCCCGATGAACTCATTAATCAGATATAGGCTTCAGATCCGATAATTGTATTTCATACAGATCACCATTTTCTTCGGTAATGATCAAAGTAGAATCTGAGTCGAACGTAACCGCCTCGATCTGTTCTGTACCTTTCAGGTAAGCGCTCCATTTACGTCCTCCAAAGAAGCTGCCTTCGGATATATCCGCAATTATGATCTGATCGTACAATAAGATCGCTAACAGGCTCCCATCCTTTGAAATATCTGCTGCAGTGACCAACGATTCTGTCTTCATAGACTCCACAAACGTTAGTGTATTTACCGAATCTTCTTGCGGATCTTCTAATTTAAAGAGCCGGGTGATCCCTGGCTGTTTTGATAGCACATAGATCACTCCATCTTTCTGGAAAATACCTTCAGAATTGTAACCGATATCTAAAAATTTTCCGATCAGATCAGTTCGTTGTGGATACTCAATATAGAATTCGTGAATAACATCTACTGACTTGTCGTCCGGAGCTGGTTCACTGAGTATAATGATCTTGAGATCATCCCGGCATTCACAATTATTTCCAAGATCTGACAGAATGAGTGTTCCATCTTCACCAAGCGCAATATCTTCCCAGTCTTTGTTTTTAGCGCCTTTTACTTTGGTTCCCTTATAATCTTTACCCTCAGCAACGATCTCACCATCTCTGTTAATTGCATAAATACGATCCGGAGTGCCGGAGTCCCCATGCACCCAATATACATTTTCGTAGCGCCGGCTTTTTATTATACCTGAAACTTCTTCGCGGGCTGGTTTATCAATTCTTTTATACGCAGATAATTCCAGCACCGGTAGATCCTGCGCATACATTTCCGGTAATCCTACAATGATGGCGACCATTAAGAGGATCACCATCATTTGGATCTTTTTAAAATATGCCGGCTTGTTAATGGCCAAAGGCATCTTTCATTTTACTAAAGAACCCTTTCTCTTCTTTAGTTTGATTTGAGGCATCAAAATTGGAGTTACCTTTTAAGGATTCAATAGCTTTTTTCTCATTATCTGTAAGACTGTGCGGGATGTATACATTCACACGAACATACTGATCACCCTCACCGGAATTATTCAGTCCGTGAATACCTTTACCTCGCATTCTAAGTAATTTAGCAGGTTGAGTACCCGGTTCAATTCTTAGCTTAGCTTTGCCTTTTAGAGTGGGAACCTGAACCTCTGTTCCAAGTATTGCATCAGGAATACTTAAAGTAAGATCGTAATAGATATTATTTCCTTCCCGGATAAAATGCTCATGCTCTTTCTCTTCTATGAGCACGATGAGATCACCGGCACGGCCACCTCTTCTTCCGGCATTTCCCTGCCCTCTAAGCGTAATGTAATTACCGGTAGAAACACCTGATGGAATATTTACTTTGATGGTTTCTTCACCTTTCACACGGCCCTCGCCATGGCATGCCTTACATTTATTCTTAATGATACGGCCTTCGCCCTGACAGGTCGGACATGGTTGTACATTCACCATTTGTCCAAGCATGGTACGGGTAACCTGTCTCACTTCTCCCATCCCATTACAGGTACCACAGGTTTCAAAATCAGAATTGGTCGCAGCACCTGTTCCTGAGCAGGTATCACAAACGATCTGTTTTTTTACTTTAAGTTTTTTCTCAGTACCGAATGCAATTTCCTCAAGCGTTAATGGCATTCGTATCTTCATATCAGAGCCGGGAGTACCCGGTTCTCTTCGGCGTCCTCTTGAACGGCCGCGGCCACCGCCAAACATATCTTCACCAAAGAAACCACCTCCAAAAATATCACCAAAACGGCTGAAGATGTCTTCCATATCAAATTCGACACCTCCACCACCAAAACCTCCGCCGCCATTCATGCCGGCATGGCCAAACTGATCATATTGAGCTCGTTTCTGAGGATCTCTAAGTACCTCATACGCTTCCGCGGCTTCTTTGAATTTCTTTTCTGCTTCGGCGTCCCCTTTGTTTCTGTCGGGGTGATATTTCATGGCAAGTTTGCGGTAGGCCTTTTTAAGCTCCGCATCACTTACACCCTTATCAACACCTAAAATTTCGTAGTAGTCGCGTTTAGTCGCCATTTAAATCCTTGTTATTCGCTTACAATTACTTTTGCATGTTTGATAACCCGATCACCGATCTTATACCCACTTTCGAGTACGTTCAGCACCGTATCGCTTTTGGTCTTCTTATCCGGGGCCGGTTGCCGTAACATGGCGTCATGAATGTTTACATCAAATGGCACACCCGTATCATCAATTCGTTCAACCCCGTATCTATTTAATACTTCGTCAAATTTACTGGCTACCATTTTCACTCCTTCCAGAAAGCTCTTGTCGATCTCGCTTCCTTCCGAGGCATCCAGTGTTCGTTTCATATCCTCAGAGATCGGCAAAAATTCCTGCAGTGCAGAGATCTTCGCATCCTCGAACAGGGTAATCCTTTCTCTTTGAACTCGCTTTCTAACATTCTCTAATTCAGCCGCCTTTCTGAGCAGTGAATCTTTTGTATCGTTTAACTCTTTCTCAAGTTTTTCTATCAAAGCAACCTGTTCGCTTTCTTCATTGTTATTGGTAGCGTCCTCCGAAGCAGCTTCCTCAACTACTTCATTACTTTCTTCGATCTCCTGCTCATTTAGTTCTGCAGTTTCTTCTGTGTTCTGTGTTTCTTTATTCAATTCAGCCTCTGCAGTTTTATTTTCTTTATGATCTTTTTTGCTCATAGTTACTATTTCAAAGTTCCGTTTTTTAGATGGCGAAAAGCAAATATAATGCCAGCGAAGTCGATACGCTTCATTTTGACAAAGTTACTCATATTTTGATCAGCTATAAATTTTGTCATAAAAAAAGCCTCCTCCCGAATGGGAAGAGGCTTCAAATTGTGAATTACTGTCAGCTTACTGCTGGCTTAAACACATACCGGCACAGATCACAACTCCAGGTCGGTCTATTACTCCAACTGAAGGTAAGTCCGCACCAAATTTTGCTTCGATGGCACCAAGCATTTCATTTGCTAAGAGTGCAGAACCTCTGGGATTCGGATGGATACCATCGGTACTAATTACTCCATTCGGGCTAAAGTCTGGCTGTAAAAACACATTCTCTACCGTTATGCCCGGCTCACCATCACTAAATCCCATCAGATCATAAAATGCACCTGTTGGTGAATTAGTATCATAGAAAGCTAAACGATCGCTGTAGTTTCCTACTGCTGTTGAAATAATACCATTAAAGGTCGCTCTTTTAGTTTCAATCTCTGTGATCTCTGCAATTGTAAGATAATATTGATCTCCGCTCAATTCTCCGGTTGCCACATTAAACCCAAGAGGGACGACTACTCCGATCGGGGTATCTGCTACAGAAGCATCTCCATCTGCCTCTGTTCCTAATACAGCTCCTGCAGAAAGTAAAACTAATTCTCCCTCTACCATCGGGCGGGACTGCTCATAAGGTGTAAGTGCAGCTCTTTCCTGAGCAGACATTCCCATGGCCAATGCCAATGCATCAAAGCATCCACCCAGGTCATCAAGTTCTTCATCAATAACCAGGATCGGATTGTCACCCTCTGAATAAGACATCAATCTCTGATCTATATCAGATTGAGCAACTCCTACGTTCGCACACCCCTGAATAACCTGATTTACTTGTCCTAATCCGGCATTTACAGCAGCTGCCGTTGCAGCGTCTAACGTTATATTATTCCATCTTACAGCCTGGAAAACAGGTGTTCCTAACAGCGGTGGAATATTTGCTACTACTCCTTTTGCCGTAGTGTTTGCCATCAACTGATCAATAACCGCATTATATTGCGTGCTAAAATCAACATCTGATGTTAGTATTGCCGGATTGGAAGCTCCGGAAGCAGCATATCCCAACACATCGTTATTACCTATCCACAAAGAAAAGAATGTTGGCTGGGCTGCGATTGCTTCTCCGAGAATGGTAGAAGTACCGGGCTGCGACGCAAAACGCTGATAGAACGGATTGAATGCCGGATTTGACGGATCAGCAGGACCACCGGTGAGAGGTGTTAACAACTGACCGGTAACAATTCCAGGTACACCAAAGTTATTTACGGGTTCTCCGTTGTACGCAGTGATAGCTTCTCCGTTAATAACCGGAGAAGGCCCGGGTACGTTTATATCGAGCTGGAAACGGCCTAAAATAGTAGATAACGCCGGATTCGGGCTGGCTACTGTATTGAACCCGTTTTCAGAATTAATGAATGGTTGAACAAAGTCATAATCTCCATCGGTAGTCTGCGCAAAAGCCTCTGCCATAATATTTGGAATGGAATTTTGCTGCCCCAAATTGTAGAGTGCACCATCCATATAACCGGCTGTAAGCGAATTACCGATCGCAACGAAGTTGGAGAAATCCGCACTCCCTGATGAGTAGGTAGCGGGTGTTGGTAACGGATTTTCTTCAAGGCGTTCATTGATCAATGACTCACCCGATCCGTCACAGGCATTCATAACTAATGCCACAGAAAGTAAAAGTATGGTTGATTTAAAGATATTCTTCATCGTATTAGGTTCCTCTTATTTCAGAAGTTGATCAAGGGTGAATGAAACGTAGTAAATGGCTCCCATAGTTGGGTTTGCTAACGAAGTAGTGTATTGCTCGTTAAGTATGTTACTACCTCCAACTTTGATGGTTGAATTGAATCTTGATAAGCGATAGCTGACTTGAGCATCAAGAGTTCCGAAGGCATCTACAACTCCTTCACCGATCGATGATTCCCACACATAAGCATCCTGCCAGCGGTAGGTCAGGTTAAAACCAATATTCTTGGTAAGCTTACGATTCTGGAAACGTACGTTATATCTCCATTCCGGAGTGTTATAGCTGGCGCGGAAACCCTGGGCCAGGAGATCTTCCTGATCGAGCAGTTTATTGTATGATAAGTTACCACCTATGGTATAACCACCGTTCAATGAGTAGTCTGCAGTTACGGCAAAACCATGAGATCTTACATTACCATCTGCGTTCACATCAAAACCATAGCTTTGAGTTGGGAACGAAGAATTTGGATTATTTGGATCTTGCTGAGTGATCACAGATTGTTTCCAACTATCTGTTCCCGGAGCTGTTGCACCGGAATATTCTGCACCCGGAGCCTGCTTTAATCCATTTGGGATCCCTTGAGTAAAAGTTACTTCCGCGATGAAATCCGTATAATTACTGAAATAATAGTAGGCATCGATAAACAATCGGTTGCTGATCAGTGTCTTATAACCTACTTCGTACGTGCTGATCTTTTCAGGCTGGAAGTCATCAAAGTTAAACTCAGTAACCATAGCCATCGCATCATTCATGGAAGCGCCGGCTGCCAGAGCCTGACGAGCCTGAAGTACTCCTGAGTAAACTGTGTTGGTTTTAAACAGATAGCGATCTACTAACGCCGGATTGCTCCCAACCAATCGTCTAGAAACCACATCCAGGTCAATGAACTGATCCTGTGTAGTAGGTATTCTGAAACCACGCTGGTAAGAAACACGGAAATTATGGACATCAGCTAACGTAAGAATTGCAGAAGCCCGGGGTGAAAGCTGGCCATCGAAATATTCGTTTTTATCATATCGGAATGATGCACTCACATCAAGTTTATCATCCATAAATTGTTTACCGAACTGAGCAAAAGCTCCCCACTCGTTGATGGCAAATTCCTCACCTGATTGTTCATCTTTAAGTGCAAATAACGTTCCACCGGATTCCAGTGCATACTGGCGAACATTGATACCCGCCTGCATTTGCACGATCTCAGGATCAATTACACTAGAGAAATTATACATCCCTTCGGCATGGTAGAGGTCAGACTTATCAAGGAATTTCGCTCCACCTTCAGAAATAGGAAGGTTTCTGAGTCTCTTGGCTTCATCTTTAAATGTTTGGTCATTGGGACTAAATTGAGCCTGATCAGCAACTGTTCTTGCTCTTGCATGAGCTTGTTCTACAGTAGCCCCTTGTGTTCGGGCTTCAGCAAAAGCGCCAAAATAATTAGGCAAGTAATATTTTTGGTTGATCAATGATGCTAATGTGTTGGCAGCATATGAATCACCCGCATCTTCCTGAGTAGTATAGGCACGAACGTAGAAATCAGGATTTCTCAGTTCAATTTTTCCTGTCCAGATACTGAAATCATCCAATACAAATCGGTCATTGGCAGTATACACTGTACTACCATATCCAATATTATATTGTCCAATTAATTCCAGTTTATCAGTCAATCTGTAATGTAAAGCTCCACCAAGTTTTAAACTCTCTGTAGTATTATCTACAAAAGAATTTTCAGTGTATCCGGTTGGAGTAAAAGCACCACTAGCTCCATCCGGGAACAGAGTTCTAAGTGCTGAGATCTGCGCTCCATTTGCTCCACCTCCTGCGATTACTGCATCTGCAACAGCACCAACAGTGATGGTGAAATCTCCATAAGTATTTAATCCGTCATATAAACGTGGTACAGCTGCATCTTCACGGTTTGTTGCTCCTCGTTCGAGCAATCCACTTTGATCGCGGTAATCCTGGGCGATAAAATCCTGAGCTTTCAGGTAAGACGCATTCACTTTAAATGCCCATTTATTATTGAATGCCTGAGCAATACGAATACTATAACTTTGATATAAGGATGGATCTTCCAGGTTACTATCGATATGGTTTACTCCGTTCTTAACATTTACAGTGATGCCTTGGTAGTCAAAAGCACTTTTACTGTTCATCAAAAGTATACCATTTATAGCATTTGGGCCGTACAAAGCAGATGCAGCACCCGGAATAAGTTCGATACTTTCCAGATCTAATTCTGAAATACCTACCACATTACCCACAGCGAAGTTCAAACCGGGAGCCTGATTATCAATTCCATCGATAAGTTGAACAAATCGGGTATTACCATTCGCAGCAAAACCACGGGTATTGATCGATTTGAAGGTTAAACTCTGAGTACTGAAATCCACTCCTTTCAGATTACCGATGGCATCATAAAAATTTGGAGTACCTGCATTTTGAATATCAAGAATGTCAATTTTTTCGATTGAAACAGGTGATTGCAATATACTTTCTTCCACTCTTGATGCTGAAACTACAACATCGTTTCCGAAAATGGTTTGTTCTTCGAGTTGTACTACGATATCATCAACGACGTTATCCGTGATCTCAAGTTCCTTGGGTTGATACCCTACCATGGTGAATTGTAAAATAATGGGAGGATTCTGACGAACCGTTAAGTCAAAACGGCCATCAGCATCAGTTGGAGTACCTACTACAGTACCCTTTACTACAACGTTGACTCCGGGCATGGGCTCTCCGTAAACATCAAGCACCTGCCCCGACACAGACGTTGAAGCATTAGAATGGGGATCGGCAGCCATAGTTAATGGCGTACCAATAGCAATAATTGCCAGACAAACTGACAAAGTCAGCCGTATAAATTTACTCATAATCTGATCCTGAATTGTTAATTGTATTGGTAAATAAAAATATGAAGCGCCTTCAAACTCCACAAAGAAGGGCTAATCTGAGATTGATTTAACAACCAAAGAAAAGTCTGTTTAGGGGATTATGCAAGCGCTTCCAGCTTTTTTTCATAACCCCCAAAATTAATAAAATTCATTTACCCATTGGTTTTCTTTTTGAATGTTTTTTTGCTGTTTCACTTAACATTGTTAACCTGCAATTTTCCTTTTTTATTCAGGATTTCAAATGTTTACCCCGAGTTAATTAAAATTATCTCCAACGACTTCCTAGATTTCTTTAATTCCACCCCTATAGATCAAGCCTAAAAAAAGCTCGCTCACATCAATATGTGAATTCTATTAGAGCGAGCAACTTTTATGTTCACCATCGGTTAATGATGAAAACACTTTAAACACAGGATTTTTTATGAAACGATTAATTGTTGTAACCGCTGTAATCTTTGCATTCGGTTCTGCTATCAAGGCTCAGCAATCTCAGAATTCAACCGAACGTACTATCTCTATCTCGATGACAGCCTCAGAACTCTTACCCGCCGACCTTATCACGTTCAATGTTACTATAAACGCAGAAGCAAACACCCCGCAGGATGCTTTTGCCATCCATCAGGAACGAGAATCTGTGCTGGCCAGGCTTCTAAAAAAACACGACATCAAAGAAAGTGATATTCACTTCCAACCGGTTTCTATGCGAAAACGGTATAATAACGACCGCGATAATTACAGAACTACTACCAGTCAGCAGGTATCTGTTTCATTTTCCGATTTTTCAAATTTTGAGGTCATCCAGATGAGTTTGATTGAGCATGGTTTTGATCAGTTCAATGGTAGCTTTTCCAGCACTAAAATGTCTGAGGGTAAAGATGCTGCATTAGTTACCGCCATCGAAGCTGCCAGACAAAAAGCTGAATTGATCGCCAAAACATCGGGCGACTCACTCGGAAAGGTAAAATCTATTACTTACGGTGATTATGTGGTTAGCTCCCGCATGATGAATATGGAATTCGATGGTATGATGGAAATGAAACGATCTTCTATGATGGAGTTTGATCAGTCAGTAAAGGTATCGGCAAATATTTCTATGGTATTTTTTCTGAAAAACTAGTTTTTAACTAATATGGGATATAATGTTTCCCAAACGGTTTCAGCAACCAGCTTATGACCAGCTGCATTTGGGTGGATCTGGTCTGGTTGGTTGTATTTTTCCAGTCCTCCTACCCTTTCCAGAATAAATGGGATTAGCATCAGATCATTCTCTTCGGCAAGATCCGGATAAAGTGTTCTGAATTCTTTCGTGTATTCGATGCCTAAATTTGGAGGTACTTGCATTCCTGCCAGAATAATTATTGTCTCCGGATACTTAGCCTGAGTTTTATCAATAATAGTTTGAAGATTTTCTTTAGTTGAAGTGAGGTCTATTCCCCTCAACCCATCATTCCCTCCCAATTCAAGAATCATAATATCTGGTTTTCTCTGCAGTACCCAGTCGATACGTCGTGCCCCACCTGCAGAAGTTTCCCCACTCAATCCTGCATTGATCACTGTAAAAGACAACCCAAGGGAATCAATTTTATTCTGAATAATGGCCGGAAATGCTTCTCCTTGATCTACTCCGTATCCTGCGGTGATACTGTCTCCAAAAAATAATATGGATTTATCATCCTGAGCTGAGACACTCATCGTGCCAATCAATAAAAAAAATGTGGTATAAATAATTTTCATCATGCTTAAGAAACTGAAACTGTCTTCGCTTTGTTCCGTGTAGAACTGCCTTACTCTTACCTATTTAAGGAGTAAAAGTTATGATAAATTGAACAATCATTTTAATAGTTAATCATTGTGCCGGATATCCTTCAAATTAATCGTCTAGTCAGGGAATTTAAAAGTGGAGACAATCTGCTTACCGTTGTAAATAACATTTCATTCAATATAGAACGGGGAACCACATGTGCCATTGTTGGACCATCCGGTAGCGGAAAAACAACGTTACTCGGTTTGTGTGCAGGGCTCGATCGTCCAACCAGTGGAGAAGTAATATTAAATGGTATCACCATGAATCCTTTAAGTGAGGACGAACGTGCAAAAGTGAGAAATAAGCATGTCGGCTTTGTGTTCCAGACTTTTCAGCTTGTACCTACCTTAACCGCTTTGGAAAATGTGATGGTTCCGCTCGAGCTACGTGGTGAATCTCCGAGAAAGATCGAAGGCCGAGCAAAAGAATTGTTATCGGAAGTCGGACTTGGTGACCGAATGGACCATTACCCAACCCAACTCTCAGGCGGAGAACAGCAAAGAGTAGCCATAGCAAGAGCATTTATAAATTCACCAGAGATCCTGTTTGCCGACGAACCTACCGGAAATCTGGATACTGAAACCGGTTCTCATATTGAAGAACTGATTTTTGATCTGAATCGAAAAGAAGAAACTACTCTCGTATTGGTAACGCACGATCCCGCATTAGCCGAGAAGTGTGACCGCATCATTACATTGAAGAACGGATTCATTCATTCAGATTCACAGAAGTCTGAAGAAACCGGAGTAGCTTAATGAGCTGGAAGTGGATCTTTAAAATGGCCTGGCGGGATTCGAGGTCCAGCCGAAGTAAGCTGTTCTTGTATATGGCGGCGATCATTGTCGGAGTTGCTGCACAGGTATCGATCTCCTCATTTCGGGATAATTTAAATACCAGTATTGCGGAACAATCTAAAGAGCTGCTGGGTGCGGATCTTGAAGTGGAAAAGAATGCTCCATTTGACGAGGAACTAGAAGAGTATCTGGACTCGATGTTCACCGATCAATCACATATGATAGAGTTCGCATCTATGGTTTATTTCCCTAAGAATGAAAATACCCGACTCTCTCAGATCTCCGCTTCCGACGGAATATTCCCCTATTATGGCAACTTAGAAACAAACCCCTTAAGTGCAGTTCAAAGTTTTAAAGACCAGAAAGGTGCTTTGGTAGAACAGGCTATCATGCAGCAATTCGGGCTTGAAGTAGGTGACTCAGTTAAAGTTGGTCTGCTCACCTATGAAATTGTTGGAGAGTTGATCGAAGTTCCCGGTCAGGTCGCTGCCTCGGCATTTTTAGGACCACGAGTTTTATTGCCTATCAAGAATATTGAAAATTCCGGTTTACTAGAGCGTGGAAGCCGGGTTCAGTACAAGAGATATATTAAATACCCGCAGGAAGCGGATCCCGCTGTAATCGAAGCCGAACTCGATACTCTGAATAACCAGCTGGAGTTTCGTTACGATGACGTTGCTGAACGTCAACAGGAAGTGGGGGAAGCCATCTCGCAGTTATCCAATTTTTTAAATCTGATCGGCTTTATAGCTTTATTGCTTGGCGGGATAGGAATTGCCAGTTCTATATTTGTTTACATCAGGCAAAAAATTAAAACGGTGGCTGTATTACGATGTGTTGGTGCCTCGAGTGCCCAATCGATGTTCATTTATTTGGTACAAGCTACCGCGATGGGATTTATAGGAGCAACTATAGGAGCAGTTTTTGGATTAATTATTCAACTCTATTTCCCTGTTCTGGTTGCTGATTTTATTCCTGTTGATATAGAATTATTCATTTCCTGGCCTTCCGTGTTGACGGGGATTTTTACCGGAGTGATCATTTCCATGATCTTTGCTCTGTACCCATTATTGGCCATCCGAACCATCTCCCCACTTTTTACCATTCGCTCACTCGATATTAACCTTAGTAAGCAATTAGGGATAGTAATACGCTCTTTGATCTTTACATTGATCGGAGTCTCTGTAATTGGATATGCATGGCTAATGTTATCCGACCTCAAAGCCGCAATTCTATTCACAATTGGTTTGATAGTGATATTGGTGATCATTACAGGTTTTGCAAAACTAGTGATGGTTGCTGCACGAAGATTTTTACCAGTATCCTGGAGTTATATCTGGCGACAAGGTTTGTCAAATTTATATCGTCCAAACAATCAAACGACCACATTATTACTCACTTTTGGGCTTGGGGTCACGTTGATCAGCTCTCTTTATTTATCTCAGGATCTGCTTTTAAGCCGACTCGATTTTGACGAAGATAATTCCCTACCTAACCTGGCTTTTTTTGACGTTCAATATGATCAGAATGATGGAGTTAATGAGATCATCAGAGATAATGGATTGGAGATCATTCAAAATGTTCCCATCGTAACCATGCGTCTGCAATCCATAAATTCTTATAGCGTTGATGAGATACTTGCCGACAGTAACCGACAAGCCAGAAGATGGGCATTGACCCGGGAATACAGATCCACGTACCGCGACTCCCTCACCTCAACAGAAACATTAACGGAAGGAAAAATCATAGGCGCTGTGGAGGATATTTCAAAAGCGGTGCCCATTACATTATCTACAGATCTAACGGAAGATCTTAAAGTCAGTGTTGGTGATACATTAATCTGGAACGTGCAGGGAATACCAATCACGAGTTATATCTCTGGACTTAGAACAGTGAATTGGGAAACGCCACAGCCTAACTTTTTTGCTGTGTTCCCCCGTGGTGTACTTGAACCCGCTCCTCAATTCTTTGCAACTACTGTAAGAACCTCGGATAAAGAACAGTCGTTAGATGTACAGCGGGCCATCGTACAAAAATATCCCAATGTCTCCGCAATTGATGTTGGTCAGATCATAAATACTGTTCAGGAATTCATTGGTAAGATCACCTTTGTCATCCGGTTCATTGGTATGTTCAGTATCATCACTGGACTCATCGTGCTGGCTGGATCGGCAGCGACGAGTAGGTTTCAGCGTATTCGTGAAGCTGTCTTGTTAAGAACTCTTGGTGCACTTAAAGTGCAGGTGATTAAAATTCAGATCATCGAATATGTGTTATTAGGAATTTTAGCAGCATTCACAGGATTGGCCCTTTCTGTTGGCACAACCTGGCTCCTTGCCATCTTTTATTTTGAGATCGACTTTATCCCTAACTGGAGTGTGATCGGGGTCGAAGTTTTAGCCCTGGTTACATTGGTATTGGCCATTGGATTATTAAATACCCGTGGAATACATAATAAACCACCATTGGAAGTATTGAGGTCGGAGGCAGATTAAATTTTTTCGTGATCATATTCTAATGTTCAGATTCTCCTCGAATGTTAATATGAGGAACACACTACCAGTTTTTTTAATTGAAGGTTATGTAATCAGAAAAAAATCATATCTATGAAAACACTAAGTACAAAATTATTATTGTTGATAGTAGCATTAGCCCTGCCGATCGCAGGATGCGATACCATCAGCAAAACAGCAAAAGGAACTGTAATCGGAGCAAGTGCCGGTGCATTAGCCGGGGCCATCATTGGTAAAGCTGCCGGAAACACAACTACCGGAGCGATTGCAGGAGCTGCAGTTGGAGGGGCCACAGGAGCTGCCATTGGTAATTATATGGACAGACAATCCAGAGAAATGGAAGAGGATCTGGAGAATGCAAAAGTTGAACGAGTTGGCGAAGGTATCAAGATCACTTTCGACTCAGGAATTCTCTTTGAATTGAACTCCTCTGAACTAAGCGCAGCTTCGAAGCAGGAGATCGCAAAACTATCCGAAATTCTCAAGAAATATGAAGACACAAATATCCTGTTTGCCGGACATACAGATTCATCAGGTTCTGATGAGTATAATCTTGAATTATCACAGGAACGTGCAAAATCTGTAGCCGCATATACCGCCTCTTTAGGGGTTGATGCAGAGCGTATGACCATTACCGGATATGGTGAGTCTACCCCTATAGCCAGTAACGAAACAGTTGAGGGCCGCCAGCAAAATCGCCGCGTGGAAGTTGCCATTTGGGCGAACGATAAATTAAAAGAAGCCGCTGAGAAAGGCGAGATAGAGTAGCACTACAAATATATCATTTAAAGTCCCATTATTTCTAATGATGGGACTTTTTTTGTAGGTTCGAAAAAAATAAGCGAATGAAAAAAATTACTAACCTGCGTCCCAGAGGATTAAAGATCCCACTGGTTAAAAAAAAAGCCGGCTCTGCACCTGGCACCGTAACTCATATCGGGCTTCAAAAAGTTAGCGAGGTAAGCATTGACCTCTTTGACTACAACAAAGATCAACTTATTAACCACCCCGTAACTGACGAAAAAGATTATCTCTCATTCACCAGTACGGAATCGGTAACCTGGCTAAAGGTAATGGGACTGCATGACGTTAAATTACTCAAAGGTCTATGGGATGCATTTGAGATCCACCCGTTAGTTCAGGAAGATATTGTTAATACCCTGCAACGGCCAAAAGTGGAATCTTATGGCGATCAGCTATTTGTCGTTCTAAAGATGATCTCTGTAAATGAGAACATGGAGATCAATACGGAGCAGGTTAGTTTGGTGATCAGCAAGCAATATGTTTTTTCTTTTCAGGAATCCGACCATGATTTTTTAGCTCCTGTAGAACAACGTATACAAAATAAAGCTAGCAGATTACGAAACTCCGGAACTGATTATCTCGCTTACGCCCTCATTGATACCATAATAGATTATTATTATGAGGTGATTGAATCATTGAACGAGAAACTAGATGAGATTGAAGATGAACTTATTCTCAGTTCCACTGAAGATCATTTAAAAGAGATTCATCACCTTAGAAAAGAGCTTATCAAGTTTAAAAAATCAGTCTGGCCTTTCAGAGATGCCCTCAATACTCTGCTAAGAGATGAAACAAAGATCATTTCTGAAGAGACTAAATTGTTCTTAAGGGATACCTACGATCACATCTTTCAGGTGATAGAAACTATTGATCATTCCAGAGAACTAGTTTCCGGTTTGCATGATATGTACATGACGGATATCAGCAACAAAATGAACGAAGTAATGAAAGTATTAACGATCATTGCTACTATTTTTATTCCCCTCACCTTTATTGCCGGAATTTATGGTATGAATTTCAGCTATATGCCCGAATTACAATGGAAATGGAGTTACCCGATCGTTTGGGTGTTTATGATCGTTAGCACTCTGTTGATGGTGCTGTATTTCAGAAAAAAGAAGTGGTTATAAAATAAAAGAAGGCTTCTTTCACAAAACCTTCTTTTAAACTAACTACGGAGGTTGTTGAAAAACTATAATCTCACTTTTATACCGGCCAGTATGGTTAATTGATCAATGGTCTGATCGCTGATCTCTTCTTCTAATACCCCGGTTGATCTGTTATAATATTCATACAATTGAGAACGATCATTCCAGGTAGCATATTTCACACTCACGTCTAAGAAAATATCTTGTGATAATGGAATACCAATTCCTCCGCCAAATTGAATCCTGTCAGCTACATATATTTTACTTTTTCCGGGGAATAACCCCAGACCGGCTCTGAATTCAACTCCACGGATCGTACGGTATTCTACACCCATTCTAATATTCTGTACCATCTGATAAGTTGCCTGAATGGTACTATCCAAAACTGCCTCCTGCCCTCTTAATGTAGTTTCATCTACAAAATCAATTCCCGAATCTCGGGTTAAGTTGATGTCTGTTGATGAATAATCAATTAATTCGTAAGACCCTGAGACAGAGAAACCATTCAGATCATCGATTGCTATTCCCAGGTTTAACCTTCCCGGTTTGCGAATGGAATAAGAGAAATCACCTTCGAAATCATCAATAAATGGAGAGCTATTATCATCAAGTCCTGTTTCTATCGAAGAATAGTAGCTTTCAGTTATGATCAATCTGCTTGGGAGCGTCAAACTGGTACCCACATTCAGAAATGGAAGAATTTTATAGACCAACCCAAATCGGGCTGTTAACCCCGAAATTTGTGTATCTATTTCATCAGTAAGTTGAACATAACTGATATCAGATCCCTCTATGAAATCACCATTGTATGCATTGGCAAGATCACTTTCGAGAAAGTTACGGCGATAGGCAAAACTCCCAAAAGTTACTCCAAGTGAAGCTCCTGCAAATAAATTCTTACTAATTTCAGAAGCAGCAAATAACGAAAACTCACCGATATGGCCGCGTTGATTAACCTCAACATCCTGATGAATTCCGGGATAGTCTGACGGATCAAATCCAATCCTGAATATCGATTCCAGATCATCTGATGTATCATCATAGTAATCTATAGCATATGTGTTAAAAGCTATATCGTAATAATCGCTGGAGGGTTCTTGAAAAACATCCGTGATAGTACTTTGATCATTGAATGCAGATACAATATTAGTACGGTTGATATTCGTGTGCATATCGTACCCACCGCCTACAACCAGACTACCTTGCACCGTCGGTACAGAATACAGAATTCCAATATTACTGATGCGACCACTCCTAAAATCACTATAAGTTGAGTTACCTAAAAAAGTGTTTTTCTGGTCTGTTGAGTTTGATAGAAAACCAAGATTGAAATAACTGGTACCTATCATTGCCATGCTGGCAGGATTATCCAGATAGCTACCGAATCCATTTTCCATTGCTACCGAGGGTATTATCCCTGAGTTGGCGTCACCGTTTGTGTTCTCTCTGCTGAATAATTGAGCAAGACTTGAGTATTTTAATGGATCGGTTCCATCCTGTGCTATCACCGCCGCATTGAGAAATAAAGACAGCACACCTGTTAAGAGTATTAAGGAATATCTCTTCATCCTGATGAATGTTTAAATAATTACGGTTCTAGTTCCGGCCTCTTTTTGAGCGAGAACTACTTGATGAACTTGATCTTGATCCGCTGGATCTTGAACTGCTTCTGCTACTTCCGGATCGTACAGTACTTCTGCTACTACCTGAATTACTACGTGAGCGCACAGTTGGTGAGGATTTTCTGGTAGGAGAACTAGTGCGTACCGCCGGTGAGCTGGATCTGTTGCTGGCACTTCCGGAACGGACAGTAGATGATCCGGATGAATTTCTCTGACTGGAATTGCTACGTACTGTTGATGAAGAATTTCTGTTACGAGTAGCCGGTTTTGTTCTTACTGTGGTATTTCTGCTTCTGCTACCCGTAGAGTTCGATCTTACAGTACTACTTCGACTTGTATTACTTCTTACCGTTGAACTACCGCTATTCCTGCTTCTGTTTCCAACAGAACTACTTCCAGAACCACTTCGGGTCTTTCGTACATTCGTTGATGTACCTAAAGATCCTGATCGGGATGTCCCGGTTCTGCCGGTATACCGGCTTCCGGATCTGCTTGTAGTGGTAGATCTTGAAATACCTGATGATCTGGTTTTTCTACTTCCCGAACTATTGGCGACTGTATTTGAAGCGTTTGTTCTTGTTCGGGTTAAACCGCTATTGCCGGAACTTCTGCCATTATTTTTGGAATACAGACCGGTACTTCGGGCTCCTGTTCCGTAATTATCAGATCGGCGACGACCATCATTTCTGTAATAATCATTATAAACTATAATTGAACCATGATAGTAAGGACTATGCCATCCCCATCCCCAGCTGTAATAATCATAGTAGGGATCCCAGTAAGGGTAACGATAGTATCCATAGTTATAACCGTAATAGGCAAAAGCATACTGATTTCTCAGATACCAGTAATCATACCCGTTACCCCAACCAAAATGAAAATTTACCCACGCAGGAAAATGCACTCTGAAATAGGCTGAAGGTCTGTAATAGGTATAATAATTATAAATATTATTATAGGGATACATGTCATCGATCGCATCATCATATCCCTCCTCATAACCATCATCGTACCCATTCCAGTACACATTGTTCAGATCGTTATCATTGTACCATGCTTCAGTTTCATAATCTTTATAATAAATTCCTTCCGCTTCCAGATCTGCTTCGCTTAATGGCTCCTCTTCATAATACTCTTGCTGGATTTCACTTTGTGATTCATATTGTTGCTGTTCAGAGTAATAATTTGAAGTTTGAGTAGCAGGAGTATACGTGTTGCCTTCATCAGCTCTCTCATCATCATCCCACGAATAGTATCCATTTGCAGCAGAGCTCTTAGATTGTGGAGAAAAATCGGTGGATCTTAACTGGGTGTAGCATCCTGTAAAAACCAAAGAAAGGGTTGCTAAAATTAGTCCGGAAAATATGCTTGAGCGTTTCATTATGAACTCCTGAATACTGATTATTAATATTCCGAGAGAAATATCAAATATGCTACCTACATAAACTATCACATGTTCATGTTAGCCGGTTAACATTGCTAAATTTCACCTCTCAGTGACTTAGCAATTACCTCAGCTTTAGAATTAACATGAAGCTTTTTATATATGTTCCTGATATGGGCTCTTACTGTATCTATCGATATGTCAAACCGATCAGCGATCATCTTGTAACTTAGCCCATCAACCAGACCATTTACAATGTCCTGCTCCCGAGAAGTAAGCATACTGTCTTCATTCTTTTTCGGGGCTTGTTCATTAAAATGCGTAATTACTTTTCTGGCGATCTGCGGTGACATCGGAGCTCCACCATTTAATAACACCTCAATGGCTTCCTTGATCTCCGGTAACGAGGTATGCTTAAGTAAGTACCCCGAAGCTCCGGCTTTTAATGAATCGAATATTTTGTGTGAATCATGATAGACGGTGAGCATGATTATGTCGATCTCAGGATATTTAGATTTAATGATCTCCATACCTTTGATACCGGACATCCCCGGTAATTGAATATCCATAAGTAATACATCAGGATGTTGATGCTCTTCCAGAAATTCGAGCATTTCTTCTACCGTATCAGTCGCTACCGGGCAATCCATCCCCTCTTGCATGTCCAGATATCTTTGTATCAGATCCCTGATCTTTTTGTTGTCTTCCACGATGCCTACAATTGCCATCTTAGCCTCTTTTTAGTTGTAGTTCAATTTTCCTTTTACTGAAATAGTAAAACCGTCTGTGTCTTCAAAATTAAATTCTGCGCCAATTCTTTCTGCCCGCATTTCCATGTTACGTAACCCATGCCCGGTTTTCTTTTGTCCTTTTCCGGATGTTCCGTTATCAAATATTTTTAGACAGTATTTTCCATTTCCGGATTTCATACTCAAATTTACACGATCCCCGTTCGAGTATTTCGAAATATTATTCACTGCTTCCTTAAAAATGAGGTACAGATTTTCTTTCACCGGAACCGGTAATTTATTTTCCATATTAAGCTCATCAAAATCATAGGAAACATTGAAATTACGTGGTTCTAACACATTTAGAACATAGTCTTGCATTCGGTCGGTAAAGTCGCCGAGTGTATCATTTCGTGCATCGATCGACCAGACTATATCGTCCAGGCTCGTAACAATTCTTCTGCATTGCTTCCCAATCTGTTCGATGGACTGTTTAAAGTCGGGGTCTAATTTTCCGGCCTGTAGAAAGTCGGATTGTAAGGCGATTTCTGTTAGACTGGCTCCCACATCATCATGCAGATCACTGGCAATCCGGACTCTCATTCGTTCAATATCCACCATCTGCATATACTGATAGTTCCTGTAAAACAGATAGATGATCCCAACTCCAATTACGATCAGAATACCGATAAACCACCAGGTTTGCCAGAATGGTGGGGTGATAACAAAATCAACAATCGCTTTCTTCCCGCTTTCCACTCCACTTGAATTGGTTGCTCGTACATCGAACGTGTATTCTCCGGAGGGTAAAGAGGGATAGCGAACCGTTCTGGAGGTTGTGGTTTGCCAGTCCGGATCTATATTACTCATCTTATATTGATAGACCACCTGATCAGGTGCAGTAAAATTAATACCGGCAAACTTGATCTCAATAAAATTCTGGCTATAGGGTAACTTTATATTTCTGCTGTTATAACTCTTTCCGGATGCGATGATCTCTTCAATGTGAATTTCAGGCGGTACAGAATTTCCTTTGTATACATCAGGATAAAAATGAGATAAACCTTCAACGGTGCCAAACCAAAGGTGGCCGGATTTATCTTCAAAAACGGCTCCGAGATTCATTTCGTTACTTATTAATCCCTGATCCTTTGTAAGAATCTCAATTCCTTGATTTCTCTCTGATGCTTCGCTTTTATAAAACTTCTGTACATCCAATCGGGCAATTCCACCATTTGTACCCACCCAGATATAACCATTTCTATCCTGAGTCAGAAAATAACATACTCTGTCAGGCAAACCATCTTCTTCGGTAATATCTACGAACTGAACTCCATCGAACCAGGCGATACCTCCAAAAGTGGAAACCCAGATAGTTCCGGTCTTGTCTTTCATTACCTGCATTACCGCATTATTTGGCAAACCGTCTGCTACGGTATAGCTGATAAATCCCTCGTTAGTAAGCCGTGCCACTCCTGCATATGTAGCGATCCATAGATCTCCGTTTTCGTCCTTCACGCTCGCTAAAACCGTATTTCCGGGCAACCCTTCTTCGATCGTATACTGCGAATATGAGCCATTCTCCATCTTAATGAGACCATCGTCATAGGTACTTATCCAGTAGGTATCATTTTCATCTTCATATACATGCCGCACCTTCCTAAATGGGAATTCGCTGTTCTTTATATTCGCTAAAGCATCATTTTCGAGGTACGCTAATCCATCTCTCATCCCTATCCAGGTACGGCCTTTTGAATCTGTGCTCAGATGATATACACGATCATCCATCAAACCCGAAGCTTGATTTAAATAATGGATCTCACCACCTGAAAATTGCATCAATCCTCCACCATACGATGCGATCCAAAGATCACCGTTCTGGTCTTCGGCAAAAGATGTGATCAGATTATTCGATAAGCCATTCGCTGTTGAATAGTTCTCAAGATATTCACCCAGAAAAATACTTACTCCCCCCCCAAAGGTTCCTAACCAGATATTACCTTCACGATCGATCAAGGTGGAGTGAATGATATTGTTTGAAAGGCCCTGCTCGGTAGAAAAATTTTTAAATGAACCATTTTTAAAATGACTCATCCCACTTTCCGTACCCATCCAGGCCTCGCCTTTGTCATTGATCTCCAGTGTCTGAATTCTGGGATCATTAAGACCCTCTTCTTTTGAGTAGGTAATAAATTCCGATCCATCATAAACTGTGAGCCCGGATCGTGTTGCCAGCCAGATAGTGCCTTTATTATCAATTTTAAGATCTCTTATCCTGTTCTCTGGTAATCCATCTTTGGTTGTGAATGTTCTAAGGTTCCCGTTAGACAGCCGGGTAGCTCCATCCCGGGTAGCGAACCAAATATCTCCGTTAGGAGCCTGATCGATCGCCCTTACCTGATTACTCTTAAAACCTTGCGAGGTTGAGTACAGATCCAGCACCCGTTTTTGATAATACTGCCATACTCCTTCTCCGTCTGTACCAAACCAGATATCGCCACTGGAATCTTCAAATATACTTATAACACGGCTGTTACTTAAGGCATTTAAAGCATCAATGGTGTAAATACTATCTTTTTCAAAATAGCTAACCCCTTTATTCGTACCTATCCAGATCTTTCCGTCAGCTGCTTCATACAGCGAGTAGATCTTACTGTTTATTAACCCCTGTTCCTCAAAGTATTGATGGAAAGTGGCACCATCAAACCTGTTTAACCCAAATCCGGTTGCCAGCCAGATGTATCCTTCCCGATCCTGTATGATATCGTTGACAACCGATTCACTCAATCCATCCCCTATCGAATAATTGACGAAAGGATAGGTTTGTGAAAATCCCTGAGTGCTTAGACCGGCTGCAAATAGAACTACTAAGAAAATGGTTTTAAGTCGCATTACCCGTTAACGAATAATATTATGGATTCGTACGGGAACATACTTAGTTATGCCTTGAAATGCTTATGATTCCAACGGCTGATCGTCGATTAAATGAATAGCCTTTTTTATGAGTTCCTCTTTTTGATCTATGCTAAAAGTAACTGGTAATTGGCATAATCCCAGCAGACGACTGATTATTTCAATACCGGCGAATCCAAAAAATGCCGTATGATCAAATCTTTTAAAATTCAGATTGTCTGTAAAATATTCGATTATTGATGAAGGTGAATCAGAAAGATATAAATGTGCCATAAATACGGCTGCATCCCATTCAGGGACAGATTGGAAAGCAAATTCAGAATCAACGATTTTAATAGATTCCCCAACTCTCAAAATATTTGAAAGTTCAAGATTACCATGTTGAATGGTATTTCCTCCTTGAAGATACTTTTCCCCAAGAGATATCACCTTATGTTTTAGCGATATATTCCCTGTTACAATTTTCTTGAGATCGGCCAGCCCCTCTTGTGTATCGTCCAATTCGAATTCGGTGAATCTGGTATATGGAGCTACGAATGCAAAATGGTGATTCAGTCTTCTCATTTCCATATTTCTTGGAAAACTATTGTACCCGGAAAGTCCATTCACTGTAGCCAGGAATTCCAGAACCTGATCAATATCTGATATAGATATTTCGTTCTTTGCTCCATAAGCATCAGCCAGAGATTCAGCATTCTGAAACTCCTTCATTTTCAGCATAAAGCTTATTTCATCATACTCATACTCCATTTGAATAAACTTTTGAAGATCAGTCGTTTGATGTGCCAGCTCAGAGAATCTGAATTCCACCCTGCTTCTGAAGACGGGAGCGTCGATTTCAGGAAAATTTTCGATCCATGGTCGTGATTGTTTTAACACAAAAGCTGGAGCTCTATCCGGTATTACCCGAACAACATAATTCATAACAGAATGATCCAGTCTTTCCATTTCGGAAACACTATCCCCTTGTTCGAGCCAACCCACAGTTCTAAGATATTGAGTTGTATTTTCAATATTATCGATGTCGAGAAAGAATGCATCCGGAAAGCTGTTATTAAAACGCTCTCGTTGCCGTCTTTTGTCTGATTTTAAAACCAAAGCTAAACCTTAAATATTTGCACCCCACCGGTTTTACACTAGCCCCTTGTAATAAATGAGCACACAGAGTCCACACAGATTACACACAATTTTTTCTGTTATCACTCAGTTCGGTTATACCGATGAAATTTTGTCACTCCTAAAAAAAAATATCCTTGGCACGAAAGGTAAAATTCGTTACAGACAAAAGCATATTGAAAAAAGGTTAAAACAACAATCAGGACTCAGGTTCTTAACTATCTCAGTTAAAAATAGCTTATTCGGTACCATTGGCTTAGATAGCAGAGAAGTTTTTTCACAAAAAAAATCTCACCGAGCGTTATATGTGCGGTATCTCTCAATCCGGAATAGTTACCATAGTAATGCAAAAGAAACTGATGCTCCCTCACAACGCAGTCCCAAAAATTCACTTCTTAACTCATTAATTAATGAAGAACTTAATAACCAATTAGAGAAGGAAGCCACAAACCGGGATCTGCCTCCTTGTTCCTACGCATATGTAGAATCGAATAATCTGAATTCTTTGAATCTATGCAGACGATTCGGATATGTTTTTGTGCGTAAAATCAACACATTGTTTATTTCAAGGATCCGCAAGAAAAGTAGTGATAAGGTTCATCCTGTATTACCTGAAGAACTCAGAGAGTTTGATCAACATCTGGAAGCATTCTATTCAGATCACTCATTATTCTATAATGTACATTCTACAGAACAAGACAGTAAATATTTCGTGTTTAAAGAACATGGAAAGATCAAAGCGGGATTACGGGCGCGCCCGGTCAGCTGGGAGATCGTTGAGTTACCTGATAAATTTATGTCTGCTGTTTTTACATTCAGTAAATACCTACCCATAATCAGAAAGATCATCCAACCCTCGTCTCTGGAATTTATAGCTATTGATAAAGTTTGGTTCACAGAGAGTTATTCGCATTCTTTGTTTCCAATGATCCATCATGCTCTATATGAAACGGATCACCACCTTGCTTTTTTCTGGGGAGATTCAGACTCTGAAGTAAGCAAGATCATCAATGATCCTAAAAAGGCGGGAGTATTCTCAAAAATTCAGAAGCCTGTCTCAGCCCATTTGATGATCAGAAATTTAGATTCAGATTCACAGATAACCAATATTTTTACACACCATCCGGTCTATGTCCAATCCCCTGACATGACCTGAAAAAGCACGAAGAAGATGAGTAAGTTAAACAGAAGAGAATTCCTTAAAACTACCAGTACAGTAATTGCCGGAACCTCACTATTTGGTTCCCCCTCTATCCTGATTCCACAAAAAAAGAAAAAACTCGGTGTAGCTCTTGTCGGGCTGGGTTATTATAGCCGTGATCTATTGGCACCTGCTTTACTTTTAACTGAACATTGCGAGTTGAAAGGAATTGTTACTGGGTCACCGGACAAGATTCCGGTCTGGCAGGAAAAATATGCGATAAAGGACCAGAATGTGTACGATTATGAATCGATGCATAGAATTGCAGACAATGATGAGATAGATGTGCTTTACATTGTAACACCAAGTGGATTACATGCCAGATATGCCATTAAAGCTGCTGAAACGGGAAAACATGTGTGGTGTGAAAAACCAATGGAAACCAGCGTTAAGAGATGTTCATCCATCATTGAAGCTGCCAGTAAAAATAAAGTACAGCTTACCATCGGATACCGCATGCAACATGAACCCAATACCCGGCAACTCAGAAAAATGATTCGGGATGAACACTTTGGCAAGATCGCAGAGTTTTCTGCGAATGCCGGTTTTCGGGGAAATCACGGTAAGAACAACTGGAGGGTAATAAAGGAACTTGGAGGTGGCGCCATGTTCGATATGGGGGTATATCCGCTAAACGCAGCACGCTATTTTACCGGAGAAGAACCCATTGCTGTACGAGCAGAGAAGATAAATTCCAGACCAAACTATTCAGAAGTTGATGAGGAAATGCATTTTGAACTTGAATTTCCTTCCGGTGCAGTTGCAACTTGTAAAACAAGTTTTGCCCGTGGCATGAATGATCTTAAGATAAAAGGGGCTTCAGGAAGTGCTGAACTAAGTCCATTTCAAAGTTATTCCGGAGTTCAAGGAAGTACAAGTGACGGTTTGGTTTTCTCACCCTTTAAAGGGAATCAACAAGCGCGCCAAATGGATGATGATGCGCTGGCTATCATCAACAATACTAACCCACTGGTTCCCGGCGAGGAAGGGTTACGGGATATATTGGTAGTTGAAGCAATTTTCAAATCCGCTTCGGCTCAGGGTTCTAGAGTTTCCATATAAAAAAAGCCCATGGAAATGGGCTTCTCTTAACTGAATACTCATGATTTAAAGAGTTATCCCAGATATACTCGTAAGGCTGCACTACGATTGTGGTGACGTAATTTACGCAGAGCTTTTTCTTTGATCTGACGTACACGTTCTCTGGTAAGGTCGAAACGTTCGCCGATCTCTTCTAGCGTAAGTGAGTGTTCCCGGCCAATTCCAAAGTACAAGCGAATAACTTCTGCTTCTCTTTTAGTTAGTTTAGATAAAGCCCGTTCGATCTCTACTTTTAGAGATTCACCCATCAATTCAAAATCCGGATTTGGGATCTCTTCATTTTCAAGAACATCAAGAAGTCGATTATCTTCTCCCTGTGCAAAAGGAGCATCCATTGACAGGTGGCGACCGGATATTTTCAGTGTATCCGCGACTTCACCTACGGTCATTTCGAGACTTTCAGCTAATTCGTGTGCTGATGGTAGTCTCTCATACTCCTGCTCTAACTTCGAAAGTTCTTTACCGATCTTATTAAGAGCACCCACCCTGTTCAATGGTAAACGAACAATACGGCTTTGTTCAGCTAGTGCCTGAAGAATCGATTGACGGATCCACCATACTGCGTAGGAAATAAATTTGAAACCACGGGTTTCATCAAATCTTTTAGCAGCTTTGATCAAACCTAAGTTTCCTTCATTGATCAGATCCCCCAGTGAAAGTCCTTGATTCTGGTACTGTTTGGCTACGGATACAACGAAACGAAGGTTAGCTTTGGTAAGATCTTCAAGTGCTCGCTGGCTACCCTTCTGAATTTCTTTGGCCAGACGAACTTCGTCATCCGGTGTAATTAATTTCTCTTTTCCGATCTCGTGGAGATAACGATCTAATGATTCCGATTCTCTGGTCGAAATACCTGAACTTTTTGCCACAGTTTAAACTAGTTAATTGAAAATTTGCGTATGCGCGATTATCGGGTGCAGTAATAATTTTGTTAAGCTGAATGGTTGCAACCTGTATTCGAAGCTTCTTTCGCGTCTGCACGCCTGAGGATTTAAAATCCATATAAGATACGAAAATATCTAAACAATATTACATCGTATTCTCATACCAAACGCATTTTCTGATATTAAATCAACAATGATAACGCTATAACCGTTGCTGTAACAGCAAGGGTTATTATCAGGAATACTGATTTATTTTTTGAAATGAGTTTTTTCTCCGGGATCTCTTTTTTTCTGTAATGAACCCGGCACACCTGGCAGGCCTGTTCTGAGTGGTCTCCTCCGATTACCGGAGTGAGTTTTACTTCAAATCCCCGGGTTGGATGAGGCTGACCTGCTTCCGCTCCGCAAAAATCACATTTTTTCACTACACTCGATTCTTTCTTTTGATCTAAGGTAGAATTAGCTGCATTCATGGTTTTTATAAATATTTTGTACAGACAACTCTTATGAGTAAAAGATATTGTTTTTGTTACAAAGTAACTCAGTAGAAGTTCCTTATATTAGAAAAATATCATATACTTACAAGTATCTGTGCGGCAATCTTTTATCTAAGATTTTAGGAATGAGCTTCCGGGAAATGTGTTTTCTATTCCAAAAAATTGGGCTACTGAAACTGCGATATCACTAAAGGTAGCTCTAACTCCAAGTTCTTTTTCTACGCTCTTTTCATTTGCTACCACCAATAAGGGTACAAACTCACGGGAATGATCGGTGGAAGTTGAACAGGGATCGTTTCCATGATCGCCTGTAATGATGAGCAGATCATCATCGTTTAATTTTGACAGAATATGGGGTAACTGACAATCAAACTCTTTGAGGCTCCCGGCATACCCTTCAGGATCACACCGATGGCCAAATAGCTGATCGGTATCAATCAGATTTACAAATACAAATGTATCCTCCACTTCTTCCATCACAGAAAGTAAGGTCTGAATGCCTTCTGCATTATTCTTTGTACGTTGGAAGTCAGTGAATCCGATCTCTGCAAAAAGATCTACCACTTTGCCAATTGAATATGTCCTGATCCCGGCCTCGAATAGCTTCTGAACCAGATTATTTTTTGGTGGAATAGCCGAAAAATCGTGTCTCTGATCTGATAATCGTTCGAAAGCTCCCGGATTTCCGGTAAAAGGTCTTGCGATGACCCTACCAACTTCGTGTTCGCCTACACAAATTTGCGTACGTGCAAATTCACACCACTCGTACAATTTTTCTACCGGAATCACCTCATTGTGTGTTGCAATCTGGAATACGCTGTCTGCTGAGGTGTACACGATGGGATTACCTGAAATCAGGTGTTCTTCTCCAAAATCACGAATCACATCAGTGCCTGAGTACGGCATATTGCATAGTACTTTTTCAACGCCAATTCCTTCACAGAAAGCATCTATAACCTCTGTTGGAAATCCTTTAGGGTAAGTTGGGAATGGCTTATCGAGTTGAATTCCGGCTATCTCCCAATGTCCGGTCGTGGAATCTTTCCCCCCCGACACTTCCCGCATTTTCCCGTATGCAGCCTGAGGATTTTCTTTGGCTTGAACTGATTTCAATGGGATGATATTTCCAATTCCAAGCTGACCTAAATTCGGAAGTTTTACACCGGTTTGCTCACTTACATGACCTAACGTATTCATGCCTTCATCACTATAAAGATGTGCATCTTCCTGTGAACCGACTCCAAGTCCATCTATAATGATGAGATAACAATTTGGCATTTATTCCTGGCCTCCTATTAATTCAATACTTATTACAGTCTACCTTTTCTACTCTCAAATTTGCCTGTCGTTAATATGATCAGGCTTCGAATAATTCCATTTCCTCGTTCTTAACCACTTCACTCAATGCCTTTTTTGCACGAGTCAGTACTTGATATGAATTGGTTTGATCGGTCGTTAATTTGGTATACCCGGCTTTGAAAGCCACATCGATAGTACTTCCGGATGAGGTTTTAAAGCCGTGAGCCAGTTTAGTATTAATACTATCCATCCAGTCGTTCACAGCGCTCACTTTCTTGCTTTGAATGATAAATGAATACACATAATCTGAGTTATACCCTATATATCCATTCACCCCATGTTTAGTGGGATTTAAAAAACTCACAAAATCTGTCTGCAGCTTTTGCAGATCATCTAATCTGAATCTGGTTCGTAAGGTGGACGGATCCTCCGGAGAAATCAATCCAAACCAGGTCATAACCGGACTTTCTTCATCTAACCGGTTTAATTCATGATCTATTGTAGATTCCCAGAGTTCGGTCATAAACGCTCCGAAATTCTGGGTAAACAATTCATCCGCCATTCCAGATTTCTTTGTAACGGATTGAATGGACAGAGAGGCAATGCGTACCAGATTAATGAGTTTATGCTTGGTAGATTCCTTGTAATTCAATGCATCTTTGTCGCTGCTCACGATCACTGCCTGACGTCGGTCGTGCACCATTACCGGTATACACAAACTTGCCCCATCAATCGGCATTTCTTTACTTGAAATGAGTTTGGGATTATTATTGAAATGGATATTAAATACGGGTTCACCTTTTTCAATGGCATCGTATGCTGCCGATCGTTCTTCCAATTTAAGCCCGATCATTGGTGGCTGAACTGAGTTCTTTGAATTCAAAACTACATTCCATGAATCCATTCCCGGACAAACCAAACTTACCTTTCCACTGGGCAGGTACGACTGAATTTCTTCAAGCAGTTTGCTTAACATCTCTACCCGATGCATTCGGTAATCGAGCTTGTTCAGCGAAAGTTCATATTCATCCCATTCATTTTGCCGGTCATGCAGATTAACTATCTCAAGATAGGTATTGAGTACATTGACCAACGCATTATTGTACGAATAGACCTGATCTTTGATAGCTTGTAAGCTGATCTTATTGTTAGCTTCCAAAACAGTAATGGCTACAGTCTCACCATTATTAATGAATGGGATCAGGATCATACTACTGGCATTCACAAAATCGAAGTAATGGGCTAGTTTCCCTTTTGGGATATCTTCCCCGATAGTTAGTTCCTGAATCTCTGTGATCTTTTTGTACTCTTCGAGAAAATGATGGGTAAAATTCACCCTATCCTGGAACATCACATTTCGCAGATCAGTGCTGTGCGTTTCCCACACAAATTGTTGCCGTTGATGATTTACCCAGCACATATACGCCAGTTCAGCGCCGGTTGAAGTACGCAACAGGGTAACCAGATCGGCAATGATCTGCTTGAATTCCCTCAAAGCTTTATCCTGTCTTTCAAGACTCATTTATCAATAACTCCAAATTTCTACCTTACCATAACTAACAACGCTTAATATAGCCGACCAGATACTGGTTTACTATAGCCTGAATCAGATTCGCAAGATCAAGAAATTGTTTTAATTAGCTATTTATTTTTTAATTCCCCACTAAGTTGTTCAGCTTCATCTATCATTTTTTCGAATGATTTCAAGCCATTCGCCCAAAATTCAGGATCCCGTATATCTAATCCCATTTTGGCAACCAGGTCATGCGGCCATTCCGATCCGCCTGCACTTAAGAGTTCCAAATACTTGTCGGCAAATCCATCCGGTCGTTGTTTAAACTCTTCATATAATGCGAGCACTAATAATTCTCCGAATGCATAAGCATACACATAGCCCGGTGTGTGCAGAAAATGCGGAATATAACTCCACCATATTCCATACTCTTCGGTTAGTGAAACAGAATCTCCATAAAGCGCCTTCTGCTGTTCCATCCACAATTCTGAGAATCGATCAGTCGTGAGTTCTCCTTCTTCACGACGGGCAGTATGCATGGCATGTTCAAATCTATTCATAGAGATCTGCCGGAACACTGTTGCAATAGTATCGTCGATCTTGCCTATCAACAGAGCAAGTTTCTCTTTGGGGTCATCAAGCTCTTTTAAAAGATTCTGAAATACCAGCATTTCACCAAAAACTGAAGCTGTTTCTGCGGTGGTTAATGGTGTTCCGGCCTGCAAAGCACCCTGTTGACGGCTCAGATATTGATGCACACCATGCCCCAATTCATGGGCTAAGGTTTGCACATCTCTTATCTTTCCATCAAAATTCATAAATACGTACGGGTGAACCGATGGTACAGTGCTTGCGGAGTATGCACCTCCTCGTTTCCCGGGCTTTATAGCAGCGTCGATCCAGTTCTTTTCAAAAAAGTACCCGGTGATCTTACCCATTTCAGGATGGAATTCCGTGTAGGAATCCATCACCATTTCACGGGCTTCGTCCCAGCTTATTGAAGCTTCGTTCTGAATGATAGGGGCGTACCGGTCATAGTCGAACATTTCATCGAGTCCAAGCAGATCCCGCTTTAATTTGTAATATCGCTGTACAAGTGGGTATTGATCAGTAACTGCATTCACTAATGCATCTACGGTAGCATCATCTGTTTCGTTAGATAAGTTACGTGAGGTGATCCAGCTTGGATATTGCCTTAGTTTATCATTTGTAGCTTTATCAGCCAGTAAAGTGTTAAAGACAAAGGTAAGTTGCCGTCCCAGATCTTTGAATGTTTTTGTAAGAGATGCATGAGCCCGTATCCGTAATTCACGATCGCTTTCGTGCAATTTACTCAGAGCTTCCTGTTCGGTTAGTTCTTTTCCGTCGAGTTCGAATTTTGCAGCGCCTAAGGTTTCATCGAAAAAACGAACCCATGCACTTCGGCCAGTTACAGATTTAGCGGATAGAATCTGTTCCTGTTCCTCTTTAAGCACATGATCTTTGTAACGGCGCGAGCTTTCCAGGTAATGTTTATACTTTGACAGTTCCGGGGCATCTATAAGTTTCTGTGCTTCATCTTCTGAGAGCTCAAGCCATTCCACATCCAGAAAAACCAGTTTTTGACTTAGTTCCGAACCTAGTTCATTCGACTCCTGTACCAGTTTTCCATATTCTGCATTTGCGGTATCCGTACTCCACTGTAAGTACGCAAAGGAACCAATTTTTCCTCCCTTATCCTGCAAAGTCTCATACTTTTCCAGCATCTCACAAAACTCTTTGGCACTTAACCCTGAAATTTTTCCTTTATAGGTAGCCGCAAATTGCTCTGCTTCGTTCAGGATCTCTTTTTTATCGGAGAGTAATTCAGGATCATTTGTTGATGTGTACAGATCACTAAGATCCCAGTTGATCGTTTCTGCTCCGGTTTTTTTTTCGCTAGATGGGGTATCACTCATTCGTAAATACTGTATTTTTTTTGATGTGGAATATAGCAGAACTAAAAAGCGAATTAAAGGTCAGAATTCAGTAATTAAAAGAGGTTTGTTCCTGGTTCGATATTAATTCAAAATGCCCTCTTGATTAAGTGTAATTATTACACCAAATTCCTCAATCAATTCAGTCTATCCAACTGCAAATAGGAATAAAGCGGAGTAATATGAGTAATAAAAAACTATCTCTCACCTCAATTCTGTCATTAACGTTTTTCCTGTCAGTTCAATTATTTGCTCAGAATACGAATCCGGACACCCAATCAGCCTTACGTCTTGAACAGGGATTTATTGATCTGGAAACTCCTCAGTTCCATTTAAAACTGGTAAAAGCATCGCAGACGGTTGCAGCATTACAACCGAAGGGTGAGAAAGGTTTTGATTTTACTCCTTCTGAGGAATTAGAAAACCGGGCAGAAAATGAATTTTACCATCTGGGCGATCTTACGCTTCGCCTTCGGAATGAAAATTCGTTGGATTGGCAGGAATTCTCCACGGCAACATTCAGAAGACAGGTAAACACTTTAGAAGTTTCAGGAAATATACTGGCTGCTGCCGATATCACCCCAACGTTAGGTTGGAGAGTACCTGTTCAGGTTCACCGGTATTGGGAACTGGAAAATGGTCAGTTAGTACTCAGATACACCATCAAAAACACTACGGATGAACGAGTTGAGATCGGAGCCTTAGGAATTCCGATGGTGTTCAATAATATTTTGACAGGAAAAGATCTGGATACCGCGCATGCTATATGCTCGTTTTATGATCCTTACATCGGTCAGGATGCCGGGTACCTTCAGGTAACTCGCTTGAATGGTCATGGACCGGCCTTGATTGTTGTTCCGGATGCAAACACCCCTTTTGAAGCCTACAAACCGCTCAATGAAGATAAGACGCAACGAGGCATCACCTTTGAGGGATTTTATGAATGGATGGTTCACACTAAAGCATTTACTGAGCGGGAATGGAGCGAAGCAGAGCCATGGAATCCGGCCTCTTCCGAAATTCTGGAACCGGGTGAGAGTCGGGATTTCAGCGTGCGGTTTCTGCTTTCGGAATCTATCAGAGATATTGAGCCAACCCTCATCAAAAATGAAAAACCGGTGGCGGTGGGATTTCCCGGTTATGTGCTGCCTCAGGATGAAATTGGGAGTTTGTATCTGAATTTCAACAATGACATTGAATGGATCGAAGTAACTCCCAAGGGTTCTGTCATCCTGAAAGAAAAAGATCCCACAAAAAACGGTTGGAAAGCTTTCAAGGTGCAGGGTCGCAGCTGGGGGCGAAGCCGTGTTACCATTCATTACGAGGATGGGACCGATCAATCCATTCATTACAAAGTAATTAAGCCGGCTACGCAGGTAGTGGACGATATGGGACGATTTTTAACAAATGAACAATGGTTCGATACCCCCAATGATCCTTTCGGACGTACAAATTCTATCATCAGTTATAACTACGGCAAAGCAGAACAAGTTGACGAAGACAATCGCGCCTGGGTTGCCGGTTTGAGTGATGAAGGCGGTGCTGATTCCTGGCTGGCTACTATCATGAAGCAACTGGTTCAACCCGAAAAATCTGAGATCGACAAACTTGAATTATTTGTGGATGATGTGGTCTGGGGCGGACTTCAATATGCAGAAGACTCTCTTAAATATGGTGTACGGCGTAGCATGTTTTATTATGAACCGGATCTGATGCCTGAAGGTACGTATAGTGAAGATGTTCCATATGGCGGATGGCCCAGCTGGAGTAAAGAACATTCCGAAGCACCGGACCGCTCGTACAATTATCCGCATGTGGCTGCACTTCACTGGGTGATGTACCGCCTTGCCCGAAACTACGAGGGCCTGGTAGATAATCATGAATGGGACTGGTATCTGGAGCGGGCCTATCAAACGGCACAGGCAATGGTTAAACACGCTCCTCATTATGCACAATTCGGGCAAATGGAAGGAACCGTATTCGTTTTTATTCTGATGGATATGAAACGGGAAGGCTGGACTGAAAAAGCAGCTGAACTGGAAAAAACGATGAAAGCCCGTGCTGATGTCTGGGAGTCGCTTGGTTTTCCGTTTGGCAGCGAAATGCCATGGGATTCAACAGGTCAAGAAGAAGTCTACGCTTGGTGTCGCTACTTCGGTTTTGATGAGAAAGCTACTGTCACACTCAATGCTATTTTAGGCTATATGCCAACCGTCCCTCATTGGGGGTATAATGGTAGCGCACGACGATATTGGGATTTCCTCTACGCCGGTGATCTTTCCAGAATTGAGCGACAACTTCATCACTATGGTTCAGGGTTGAATGCAATTCCTGTGCTATCAGAATTCAGATTAAATCCTCAGGATCTATATCTGCTAAGGGTTGGCTATGGCGGGATGATGGGAGCCATTGCAAACGTAACTGAAGACGGATTCGGACCTTCGGGATTCCATTCCTATCCATCTACACTTCGTATTGATTATTTATCTGGTGATTACGGTTCAGGGTTCTTTGGTCATACTGTAAATACCGGATCTTATCTGATCAATCATCCGGAATTCGGCTGGCAGGTATTTGGAGGAAATATTCTTGATGAGGGGACTGAGATCACATTTAAACCATTGGATTCTTCCCGTCAACGCGTATTTATAGCCCCGACCGGAGTGTGGCTGACTCTGGATGCAGGTCAGTTTGATACAGTCACATTCAATCCTGAAAATGGTGAAGTAAAAATCCGGTTTGAAGTTGCAGATCAGTATAGTCCGGTTGCACGATTACGAATTGAACAGCCATCCGAAATTGAAGGAATCGGAAGCTATGTACCAAATCGATCTTTGGATACTGAAAGAGAAGCGTTTGTAGTTCCTTTGAATGACGGTGTAAACAGTTTGATACTGAATCAAACCAATTAATTTCTATATATTACGGTTATAACTTTTCAGCCTAATCCATCTATAATGGAGATGTGTATGAGACGATCTGTATTTACCCTTCTAAGTGTGGTTTTATTTTTTACTGCCTGCAATGATTCCGGAATCCTGAATTCAGAAGATTCCATCACTCAGGGAATTGAAGGAAAAGTCACATTCTGGGAAGGTGATTTTATGCCCGGTACTCCTTCGGGTACGGTGACACCGGTTCAACGGGTGGTGTATATTTATGAAGCTACTTATAATGAACAGGTGAACTGGAAATCATCCACCTTTGCCGAAAAGGTCACCTCAAAACTGGTTAAAAAGGTTAAGTCAGGTAAAGACGGAATCTATCGGGCAGAATTACCGGAAGGAACCTACAGCGTGTTTGTTGAAGAAAAAGACGGTTTGTATGCCAATCTCTGGGTGAGTGGCGGGCTCATTAATCCATTTACGGTTGAAAATGATTCTGTTACTGAAGCTGATATCGACATCACCTACAAAGCCACCTATTAAAAAAAGCACCCGCCTTTCCGACGAGTGCTTTTACAATTTTCGATGTTATGTCTTGATATGTCTAACTATGTGTCACTTAACGAACTGTAAAACCGATTCGTTAAAACCTTCAGGATTTTCGATCTGTAACATATGCCCTGTCTTATCCAATGCTTTTAAACTCGCATTTGGGATGGCTTCGGCTCCCTTTTGGAAAACATCAGCGGTGTACCCGGGATTCAGATATCGATTGGGGATCATGCCATCCTCTTTACCATAAATGATCAGGGTCTCATGCGGGATCAATGAGAGGTAATCGGTGGTCGGTTCATTCAGCATAGCATTAATTGATGCGAGTACCGTATAAGCAAACTCCCTCATTTCGGGGTCTTTAGCCATTCTAACCCGTTCTTCTACCATCCACTCCCATTTGCTGTCCCAGCGATAGAAATTTATGGACAGATTTTGCCGCACCATTGGCTCAGTTGCTTTAACAATTCCACGCATATTCAAGGCATTGCCTAACCACCGGCCTTCACCCGGATCAAACTTTTCGATACCTGCAGGAGCTGCCAGTACCAGCTTGTCAATAGTTTCCGGGTGGTCTATCGCCAAAGTGATTCCGATCTGTCCACCCATCGAATGCCCCACATAGATCACATTTTCGAGGTTCATCGTATCAATGAAATCGGCGATAATATCTGCATAGAATCCCATTCCATAGGCATAATCACCTTTATCCGATTTACCATATCCCGGAAGATCGATCGCGATCACGCGGTTATTTTCAGATAACTCACCGATATTATAGCGCCAGAAACCCGCATTACTTGCCAGTCCATGGACCAATAGAATAGTATGCTCGCCCTCACCTTCATCGATGTAAGCAATGCCAGGATCTCCTTTCATATAATGAGTTTCGAACCCATAATCGATCTCAGAAAACATCAGCGGAGCTTTATCTGCATGTTTGATTCCGGCACATCCGGAAACAAACGTGAGTAATAGTGTGGTTAAAACCAGATTCTTTAAATTTTTCATCTGTGCCTCCATCAATTAAACATTAACCAGCTCAGAGTAACAAAGGTCACCCATGGATTATCCGGTTTAATTCTTGTTTCGGTTGATGCGGGTGCGTCATAAAAATCTCCGGTCACCGCATATGCTGCACTTAATCCCAGTGTAAGGTATACTTTCAGATCATATTTCAGTTCTGCATTCACCTCAGTACCAATATGGTTTCCACCTCCCGGAAGGGTGAACGCACTGTAGGCAAATGCTCCTCCAACTTTAGCACTGAATTTGAAAGGGATGATATCCTTCATAAAATTGATGGATCCTCCGGTCACCCCTAAACCCATATTAGAAATGTCGTGCACCATTGAATAATAACGGCTTACCACCTGCGGATCGGGGAACAGCAAGAAGGACCGATGTGAGCTGTAAATACCAACCGGTGATCCCCATACATTTCCGGTTAGCACGCTGTTCAACTTACCATCTTCAACGTTATCGCCATCACCGGTGGTGGCAAGTAATTCCATCCACACTTTATCTTTATTGGTCTTTCCGTAGCGATAAGAAATGTTCGCATTCACTGTTGTACCGAACACACTCACATTGCCCAATCCATCTGCTTCCGGATCGATCGAGCCAAGATTTGAGATCACATATGCATCAAACTGCAAAGGACCCTGAACAAAATTTCTATTGTAATTTACATTGGTTCCGAGCCACAGAATATCTGCTTTATATCGTTGATTATTTCCCGGAAAGATCACCCTCGTTGCACCATTATAGGCAGCCAGCTGACTGGTCATTCCCTGTCCAAGAATTGAGATCCCGCCCATTCCGTTTGCTGTATCCCGCAAATACCAGGCATTAAATCCAAGTTCGAGTTTCGGAGTCGGCAATGTGACAACATCCGCCATGGTTATGAACACATCCTGATCGCGGCTAACCTGATTTTCCCACAACTGGAAAAAACCAAATCGGGCATTTACCGCCTGATGCGGACGGGCAAACCAGCTGGCTCCAACAGCCTGCGTTCCCCAGAATGAAAGTTTATATCCCGTAGTCTGGAAATGATCCAATCCGTTTACATTTGGGTCGTAGGGGCCATCAAATATTCGTTGCATACCCAGTACGAGATTCCACCATGCATCCTGTGGCTGCATACTCACGTTGGCCATCAAAGTCTGGAAATTCACCTGTCCACCGCTTAAGCCACCTCCGCGGTTATTACCAACTCCGTAAGAGTTGTCCCCCCAGGTGTAATCGATCTTAAACAAACCTCTGAAAGTCGCAAATCCATCCAGAATACCGGGTCGGTAAATGAACATTGGAACAAAGCGTTGTTCAGTGTATTGGGCAACCCGGTCAACCGTCTCCGTTGAATTCGGGCCATATAATCGCCCGATCACCTGACCTTGTAATACGTCGTTGGTTGGAGTTACATTTGAGGTAGTTGTTCTGAAAAAGGAATACCCGATAAATTGAAATTCCTTCGGAACCGGGTCTGTGAGTCGTTCTTCTTTTTCCCGACTCTTCTCCATGGCAGATTTTTTATCGGCGGGCTGTTCTTTAACCTGTGCCTGAGCCGTAGTTATGCCAAATATCAGAAACAGGAATAATATTCTTTTCATGGTGATGGGCTGCGTTTATTGGTTCGCGTTAGACCGTATTTTTTATAAATAAAACGAAGGGCCGGAAATGAATCCTCTGCCCTTCGTTCACTCACTCACTAACAATTAATTATTGTTTTTCAAATACCTGAACCCAGTAGGTTCCGTAATTAGTACCACCTACTAATGTACTTCCAAAGCCGCCTTCAACAGTTGGAGCTTCAGCGCCAACAGTAGGTTCGGTCTGAATCACTTCGTAGGTCATCATGTCAGATTCGATCTGGAAAATACCTTCTGAAGTAACCGATGAAGGAGTTGCCTGTGTTAAAGTAATGGTTCTGATTCCTGATGCAGTTTCTTCTCCTAATTCATAGGTACCTGTAAAAGTAACTTCAGAACCGGTACTATCGGTAGCCACTACGTTGTATGTACCATTCTCTGCAAATTCAGCATCAATTCTTGCTGTTTTACTTAATTGCTGAAGTCCAAGAGCCACATGAGTTGCCCCTTCCGACACCCATGCACCTACAATAGCTTCCACATCTCCGTCTCCATTACCGGTTGAACTTTCACCACAGGAGTATCCCCACATAGCTACGGCTACAATCAGTAAACTGTAAATCATTCGTTTCATTTTAATCACCTTAATAGTTTGTTGTTTTGGTTGGATTTAAATTTTCTGAGTTCTTAACTCATAGTTCTTTTAATGTTCTTTTCAGGATCTTACCCGTATCACTTTTAGGAAGCTCATCCAGAAATTTTATGTACTTTGGCACTTTGAATTTGGCCAGATTCTCCTTGCAGAACGCTCTTAAATCTTCTTCAGAGCTTTCTCCGGATCTGCTCACAACAAATGCTTTTCCTACTTCACCCCACTTTTCATCCGGAACGCCAACAACGGCGACGTCTTTTACATCATCATGGGAGCGAATCACATGTTCGATCTCTGCCGGATACACATTCTCGGCACCGCTGATAAACATGTCTTTTTTACGATCTACGATATAGTAATAGCCTTCCTCATCGCGCTTTACCATATCGCCTGTTTTAAGCCAGCCGTTTTCTATAGTTTTTGATGTGGCTTCTTCATTATTCCAGTATCCGGCCATACAAACCGGACCTTTGAGCCAGAGTTCACCGATTTGATTTGCCCCAAGCTGATTTCCGTTATCATCAAAAATGGCGGCATCGATGTAGAAATTCGGGAAGCCGATCGATCCTTTTTTACGGATGGCATCTTCTTCGTTCAACGAGAATACATTGGGCCCAAATTCAGTAAGTCCGTACCCCTGCCGGATCGGAATTCCTTTATTCTGCCAGGTTTCGATCAATGGAATCGGCATAGGCTCACCACCTACAATAGCATATCGGATGGTGCTCAGATCTGTAGTTTCAAAAGACGGATCTTCTGCCATCATTGCCATCATCGTTGGTACACCAAATAAAATGCTTGCTTTCTCTACTTCAGAAAGTGACAGGATCTGAGCCGGATCGAATTTCTTGAGCAGGATCACTTTCCCTCCCCGATGTAAAACCGGTGTAGTGAGCACATTCCATCCACCCGTATGAAAGAATGGAGCAAAAGTAAGGATCACTTCATTCTGAGTTAGATTCAGCCGTAATCCCGTATTGATAGAATTCCAGAACAACATTTTATTGGTGATCAATGCTCCTTTTGGCCGACCGGTGGTCCCGGAGGTATAAAGGATCATGCAGGGAGTTTCAAATTCACCGACATGAGTATAATTCTGCTCGGTTTTTTGGTGAACACCTTCCATCACCGCCGTAAAATCAAATGTATTTACCGCTGTTCTCAGTTTCGAAACAGTTTCACCAAAATCTTCCTCATAGATAAGGATCTGTGCGCCGGAGTTATCCAGCTGAAAGTCGATTTCCGGAGCTGCCAGTCTGTAGTTCAGAGGAAGCATAATGGCTCCCAATCGTTGAATAGCAAAGAAAAGAATCACATAATCCAGCCGGTTCATCGACAGTATAGCCACGCGGTCGCCGGCATATACCTCCAGCTCCGAAGTCAGATATCCGGCCGCTTTATTGATAAGCGCATTTAATTCCGAATAAGTGAGTTTTCGATCCTCTTCCACGCTTTGCAACGCAATATTATCCGGTGAATACAACGCCCAGCGTTTGATCCAGTCAAGTTCTATGTGGTCGAACTTATGCATGAGACAGATTTCTTTTAAAGTGAATCATAAATTCTTCCGGTTTTTCGATGAATGGAGAATGCCCGGTTTCTTCGATTACTTCTTCTTCAAAACTGCCTCCATTTTTGCGATACTGCTCCAGCACATATCGGGTTTGGTCGACCATGGGCTGAGGTGGGCAAATATCCTCACCGGGGTATCCCGGCACCAGACCCAGTTTACCGAGTGTGGCGATATCAAATAACGATTCGTTTGACACGATCTGATCGTCGGATCCACGCACCCACAAAACCGGTGGTTTGATGGGAGCATTGATCACATCCTGAGCCAATCCCTGCACATATTTCGGGGAAGCGGCATTCACAGGACCAAATTTTCCGGGTGCTGTACCAGGCCAGTTTTCAGATTCGACCGCATCTCCGGGATACTTTTTATCCCCGATCTTTTCCTCCAGCAATCCGTCCAGTAGCTCCTCTTCATTTGCAGCCCGGAATGGTGGTTTCCAGTAAAAGCTGTTCATTACCACTCTCGGACTGGCATTCGGATCTTCTTCTGTCCGATCATTGATACTGATTCTCCGGGCAAATTCGGGATTTACCACTCCCGCACCTGTTCCGGCAAAATCTTCGGTAACGGGTTCTCCATCCAGACCCCTTGTACCTCCGAATCCATAAGGCGAAACCGGATCTGCAAGCGTGGCACTTAATATTCTGGAACTGTGATGACCAAGCAACATATAGATGACTCCCCCACCCATACTGTGCCCGGCCACATGAAACTTTTTGATACCCAAATGGTCCATCAGGCCAATGATATCGTCGGTTTGATCTCCAAAGCCTCGCGTGGCATCAATGAGTTTATCTTCAGTTTTACCGTAACCCCGAAGATCAGGCGCAATTGCACGATAGGTGTCGGGTAGTTTTTCCATTATTTCTTTCCAGAAAACGGACGATGAGGCGTTTCCATGTAAGAAAACCACGACCTCTTTCGTTGTGTCCATATCTTTTTCTAGCGCATGGATCTTTAAACGTTCTGTTGTATGAAAAACTGAATGTATCATGTTATTCCGGTTTATGTTCTTCCTTTACTGACGATGGGATAACGGCCGACTTTTTGGTGAGAGTGGAAATCAGGAATGCAGTTAGTACCGATAAAACGATTGCCGTTGCTGCCGCCACTCCCGGATTTTCTCCGGTTGCTTTAGTAAACGGTATGGAGAGTTGACCGTAATACATACTGAAATGAGTAACCACTGCTACGATGGAAGCTGCAAACACAGCAGTTCGACTTGCTCTGGTATAGAACATTCCAAAAAGAATCGGGATAAAAGCCGCAGAGAAGTAAGCATACACTCCGTTTTGTGCAAAGATCCCCACACTAAGTTTAGGATTAACGATCTGATCCCAGCTCACGAAAACCGAAACAATACCCAATACTACAATGACCAGTTTATTGATGAGTACCTGATTATTATCAAATCTCTCAAAAAAGGCACTCTGCGCTGCAATAGGTTTCAGAATATCCTGCGTGATGGTGGTAGAAAGTGACTGTATCAAGCCTTCCAATGTGGAAAGTCCGGCTGAGAGTAATCCCATCACCACGATGAGTCCTACATACACTGGAAACTCCTGAACCACATATTTGGAAACTAATCCATCCATGGGAATGGCTTCCCCGCCGGTGGTTAGATCCGGGAATGAAATGCGGATAAACAGGCCGGTGATCACCACTAAGAAGAACAACATCTGTACGCTTCCGCCTACCCAAAGGTATTTGTTAACATCCTCTTCCTTCTTCAGTAATAATGATTTGGTGAGAATGTGTGGCTGACAAATTATCGCGATCCCAACTATTACCTGTGTAACGATAATTTCGAAATAATCACGGAAGAGGAAACTGGAGTCGTTCGTAGTTTGAATCAGTTTTGGATCAATACTACTCAGTTTATCCAGAAATCCATGTACTCCGTTACTGAAATGCTCATATCCTGATCCAAGTAAGATAAACGCAACCACTACCATGATCACCGCCTGAATGGTATTGGTATATACCATGGAATTTGCACCGCCAAACATCATATAACCGAAAACAAAGATCACCACTCCGAGCAGCGCATAAAATTCCGGGATATTTAACGTGCTTGAAATCACTTTGGTAAGCCCCACACAGATCAACACAATGAATGTGAGCAACAACATGGAAAGAATAGCAAAAAAGAATCCGTAGGCTTTGCTGTTATAACGCCGCTCGATCCATTGAGCCATTGTTTGTGCTTTAACAAGATTTCCATGCTTCCGGAATCCTTTGGTTAACACCACCAATGAAACTACGGCTGCTATAGGCAGGGAGATGGCCATCGAAAGTACACCACTCAATCCATACAAGGCAACGAATCCCGGATTTATAATGAACGTAGCCGCGCTGGTGATGGATGCAGCTAAAGATAATCCTACGGCAACGGGCGAAAATATGACACTACCCGTAGCGTAATCATCCAGACTTTTAGTCTGACGTGCCCCCCGAATAACGAAATAGAGAATAGCTGAGGCATATAAACCAATCAGTATCCAACCCGCAATTACCAGATTATCTGAAGCCATCCGATCCCCCTAATATCTGAACGCATTACAGGCAAAAGTTAGCCCGCCACCGGAACCCATCATCACGAAAATATCGCCCTTATTGAGTTCTCCATTCCTAACTGTGATATCCATCGCCATTCCGATAGCCGCTGAGCCGGTATATCCATAGGTGCTCATTATGGTTGGTGCAGTTTCCCGGGGTAATCCCAGATTGTCCATGGTTTCCCAGATCTGGTTGATGTTGATCTGAGTCATGAATGCTTTTTTGATGTCTTTCACATCAAAACCACCTCGCTCGGCAACGGTTCGTATCATCTGAGTCCACATAAGCGGATTCAATTCTTTTGGAAATTTCTTGGCAAACACCAGTTTCTGATCTCCGTTTTCCAGGCTTTCTTCATCTACCGGATGGGCCGACCCACCATGGTATATTCCCATATAATCGAAATATTCTCCTTTGGTATGGCTGTCGGAAGAGAGATGATAGATCTCGTCATCGTCGGTTGCTTTCATTACTCCGGCAGCGGCACCATCGGCAAAAAGTGTCACAGTTTTTTTGTCATCCAGATTCAAATAACGACTCATTCCGTAAGCGCCCATCACCAAAGCATGGTTGAAACGCGGATTCGCTTTAATGAAATTGGCTGCTGTTTCCGATGCCATCACATAGCCGGCACAGGCTGTATTCAAGTCAAAACTAGTGGCATTCTTCAGCCCCATTTTATGGCAAACCACCGACGCCGTGGATGGTGATATATATTCAGGTGTATCCGTAGAAATAACCAGCAGGTCAATATCCTCAGGTTTCACACCTGCCATTTCAATTGCTTTCTCCCCGGCTTCCACACAAAAATCCACCACGGACTGATCCTCTGTCATCCATCGGCGTTCTTTGATCGTCAGGTTTTCCTGCAACCAGGTATCCACATCTTCGCCAAGGCGTTCGTTAAACCAGGAATTCGGCACCACATTATCGGGCACTGACATTCCAGTTCCTATAAATCGGGAACTTCTCACGAAATTACTCCTCCATCCACACTGATTGTTGTTCCATGAATAAAGCTCGCTTTGTCTGAAGCAAGAAATACATAGGCATTGGCGATGTCTTCCGGTTTACCCATTCTGCCCAGCGGGGTTTTTGAAACCATTCCGTCAATTATTTTTTCCGGCATCTTCTGCACCATTTCGGTGGCTATAAATCCCGGAGCAACTGCATTTACCCGAATTCCTTTTCGTCCCAGTTCGCGGGCCCAGGTTTTGGTCAACCCGATAACCCCTGCTTTTGTAGCCACATAATTCGTCTGCCCGAAATTACCGTATAAACCAACTACTGAACTTGCATTAAGAATTACACCGGAACCGGCTTCGACCATATAAGGAGCAGCTGCTTTGGTGCAATTAAATACTCCGGTCAGATTCACGTCAATAACTTTTTGCCAGGTATCAGCATCCATCTTCAACAAACTGCGATCCATGGTGATACCGGCGTTGTTTACGAGCACATCCAGTTTTCCAAACTCATCAATGATGGCTGCAACTCCGGCTTCCACATCTTCGAGATTGGTAACATCCACTTTTCTGAAAGCGCTTTTTTTACCGGACGATAAAAAAGAGCCTGCCAACTCATTTCCCTTTTCCTCATTTACATCCCAGATCACAACTACAGCTTCCTCTTCCACAAAAGCTTCTGCCGTTGCTTTGCCGATTCCTGCCGCACCACCGGTTATGAGAACAACTTTATCTTTCATTTTCTTTATGTTTTGTACGTTTGAAATTTTTCAAATTTATAGTTCAAATTTTTTAATTCAGCTAGCCTGCATTCAACTTCTCGTAGCTGATCTCCGGCTTAATGGAATTTTCCCATTCCTCCAGAAACACTTTATTCTGCTCGTTCATAGCTTTATAGAACACACCCATTTCGTGCATTCTGTTGGCAAAATGCTGAATTTGCTCATCAGCAGAATCCATCTGTTCCAATACGGAAGTAAAATGTTCGGCAATTGCCAGATTTCTTTTCATGGAGGAGGCGTAATTTCTGAATGCCTGACCAAAAATATCCGGTACTGCCTGATAATAATCTTTTCGTTCGCCCGGCACCCACACCCGTTCGATCAATCGATGATCTTTGAGTTTTCTGGAGATCTGACTGATCGGCCCTTTGCTCATTTGCAGGTTCTCCGAGATCTCATCGAGTGAGAGAGGTTTGGGGGAAGTCAACAACAAGGCAACGATCTTGCCCATCAATGAACTATGTCCTAAGTTCTGATAGGCTTCAGAATAGGCGTTGATTAGTTGCTGAATGACTTCTTGTTTTTGCATTAAATTATTTTCGTTTGATACATTTCAAATAATGCAAATTCTAAACTACATGCAAGCGCTTTTTTGATGGATATAATCCTTTTTTAAATGAGGATGTTTGGATCAGTACCAAATTATTTATTGGATGTATGAGGTATAGGCAACTCGAGCTTCTGTTCATTTTGTTCAACTTTTAGTGTTTCTTAGTAGACATCTCTAAATGTTTTCACCCTCTTTTACGATTATTTAGAGGATTGTATCTCGTTTTTTTAAAGGCATCTCCTTACCTTTAAAATCGCTTACACACTTACACTACATGATTTACTGAACCTTTTTTCAGCAAAAAGCATTAACGCTTAAAACTTCATTAATTAAGTCGCACACGAGGTTACTCCCCATTGAAATCACTAGAAGCCGTATTCGGCCCGAATTCAGCACTTGTAGAGGAATTATACGAACAGTACAAGCAGCAGGCAGATTCCGTACCTGCCCACTGGAAAAAATATTTTGACGAATTAAACGGCATTGATCCGGAAGATGCTGCTACTGAACAGATCCTTCCTGACACTGCTAAAACCAATGGGGTAAGTGCCGAAGCTCCGGCCGCTAAAGAAAAGACTCCGGAAAAAGAACCTCAGAAAAAGAAGACTAAAGAAGCACCTAAGAATGCTGACCTCGAACAGATCAAAGGGGTGGCAACCAAGATCGTCGAGAATATGGATGAAAGTCTTTCCATCCCTACCGCAACTTCATTAAGAGTGTTGCCGGTTAAAATGATGATCGAAGACCGAACTATTATCAACCGGCATCTTCAGAAAAGAAATGAGCCTAAAGCTTCTTTCACACACTTTATCTGCTGGGCGGTTATCCGCGCAATGCAGAAGTACCCAACCATTAATCATAGTTACTATACCGACAACTCCGGGCATTTTCGCGTAAAACCGGATCAGGTCAATCTTGGTATTGCCGTTGACATCACCAATAAAGATGGTTCCCGTAGTTTGGTAGTACCTAATATTAAAGGCGTGGACAAAATGAACTTTAAGGAGTTCCTCCACGCTTTTGCTGAATTGGTGGATAAGGCCAGGAATGGTAAGCTACAGATCGAGGATTTTCAGGGTACCACCATTTCAATCACCAATCCCGGTATGATCGGCACTGTATCTTCAGTGCCCCGTTTAATGACCGGACAAGGTGCCATTATCGCTACAGGGGCGATCGACTATCCTGCTGAGTATCAGAATATGTCGCGCGAGGTATTAAATCAGTTGGGTATCAGTAAAGTGATGACCATGACCTGTACGTATGACCACCGGATCATACAGGGAGCTGAATCCGGTTCTTTCCTTCAATACATCAATAGTTTATTAAGCGGTAAGGAAGATTTTTATGATAAGATCTTCTCTGATCTTGAAATTCCTTACGATCCGATTCCTTACGGTGAAGATTCTTATGCAGGTCCGTTTGGCGGAAAAATGAATACGCTGGAACAGGATAAACGCGCGATCGGAGTTTGGCGACTCATCAATATGTATCGCATGCGCGGTCACGTTCTGGCCAATCTGGATCCGCTGGAAAAAGAACCGGGATACAATCCTGAACTGGACCTTGCCTATTACGGACTCTCCCTCTGGGATCTCGACCGAGAATTTTACTGTGGTAAATTACATCCATCAGGCAGAGCTACCTTACGTGAGATCATCAAGAAACTGAGAGATACTTATTGCGAAAATATTGGTGCTGACTACATGCACCTGCTCGATCTTGAAGAGCGTCGCTGGTTGCGTGAAACGATGGAATCTACCGGAAATGAGCCGGTTCTTACCAAAGAAGACAAGCGTCAGATCCTGCATAAACTGAATCAGGCTATGGCCTTTGAGGAGTTTTTGCATAAGAAATACATCGGTCATAAACGCTTCTCTTTAGAAGGAACTGATACACTGATCCCGATGATCCACTTTATGCTGGAGCGTGCCGGTGAATTCGATGTGGAGAAAGTGTTCATGGGCATGGCTCACCGTGGTCGTCTCAATATTCTCGTGAATATCATGAATAAGCCATACCATCGTGTATTTGCTGAATTCGAGGGTAATGTGGATCCGAATACAATTCAGGGTTCCGGTGATGTGAAGTATCACCTGGGCGCCAGAGGTGTACATAAAACAAATTCAGGCAAAGAAATTCAGCTCGAACTACTGCCAAATCCTTCTCACCTCGAAGCTGTGAATCCTGTAGTTGAGGGTGCTGCCCGTGCAGTTCAGGATCATCATGAGAATAAAGAGGCTGCAAAAAAGATCATTCCGGTATTAATGCATGGTGATGCTGCTTTTGCCGGTCAGGGTGTAGTTGCTGAAACATTAAATATGTCGCAGCTGGAGGGTTACAAAACCGGTGGAACCATCCACATCATCATCAACAATCAAATTGGATTTACAACCCTTCCGAAAGACGGTCGTTCTACGGAATATGCTTCCGATCTTGCCAAACTGGTACTGGCACCGATTTTCCATGTAAACGGAGATCATCCGGAATCTGCGGTTCATGCTATACAAATGGCACTGGAATACCGTCAGAAATTCGGTAAGGATGTGATCATCGATCTCATCGGTTACCGTAAACATGGCCATAATGAAGGGGATGAACCAGCTTTTACTCAACCGGGACTGTATAAGGAGATCAATGATCACCGTTCGGTTCGTGATATTTATACGGAATGGCTGGTTAAACATGGTGATTTCACCACTGAAGAAACCAAGCAGATCTTTGATGAGTTCGAAGAATTACTGCAAGATGCCTTCGAAGATGCTAAGAAATCTCCGGATGTTGAGATCACTACTGAGTTGATCGACCGTAAAGAAACTCCTCAGGAACGCAGAGATGAATTTCCTGATACCACCTGCCCGGTTGATGAATTGAATGAACTGGCAGTAAAACTGAATACGGTTCCAAAAGATTTTGATGCCAATCCAAAATTATTGCGACAGTTGGCTAAACGTGCGGAGATCGTTAATAAAAATCAGAAAAAGATCGATTGGGGATTTGCTGAAGCTCTTGCATTCGGATCTCTCCTGAAACAGCAACGAACCGTCCGTATCACGGGTCAGGATGTAGAGCGGGGAACTTTCTCACATCGCCATGCAGTGTTGCATGGAACACAAACCCGACAGACCTTCACGCCGCTTAATCATCTTTCTGATGATCAGGCTAAATTCCATGTGCATAACAGTTTATTAAGTGAGTATGCAGCTCTTGGTTTTGAGTTTGGATACAGCGCCACCAAAAAGGACGCGCTGGTGATCTGGGAAGCCCAGTTCGGTGATTTCGTAAATGGTGCTCAGATCATTATAGATCAGTTTATTTCTGCAAGTGAAGCCAAATGGGGTCAAACTACTTCGCTGGTTATGAATCTACCACATGGCTATGAAGGTCAGGGACCGGAGCATTCCTCAGCAAGACTGGAGCGTTTTCTACAGCTTTGCGCCGAGGATAACATGCAGGTTATGAATCTGTCCACTCCTGCTCAGTATTTCCATATGCTCAGAAAGCAGACACTTCAGGAACTCAAGAAACCAACCATTTTGATGAGTCCTAAGAGTTTACTTCGTCATCCGATGGCTGTTTCCAACACGGAAGAGTTAGCGAATGGAAAATTCATGCCGTTCATCCCTGATCAACATTTCAATGATAACGACTCTCTTGAGCGCCTGGTGATATGCTCCGGTAAAGTTTATTATGATCTGGTTAAATACCGTGAAGAGAACGAAATCGAAAATGTTGCGATCGCACGACTTGAGCAGTTCTATCCATTCCCGGATAGTGACATTGAAGAGTATCTTTCTACCTTGAAAAATGTAAAAGAGATTGTTTGGTGTCAGGAAGAACCCAAGAATATGGGAGCCTGGTTCTTTGTGGCTTCCCGATTAACCGAGGTTCTTGGTGAAGGTCAGAAACTGAAGTATGTAGGCCGACAAGCCTCCGCTTCACCCGCTGCCGGACAGAAAAAGATCCATGATGCCGAGCAAAATCGCTTGGTTGAAAATGCTCTTAAAGTGTAAGTATTCACCACATTAACTATTGAAAGCCGGTCCAACTGACCGGCTTTTTTTATATATGATTTTCTGACATCCCGTTTTACCCTAAATCAGGTTTTTTCTACCTTAGTATACGGCTAAAAACTTAGCCCTAAAGTTCATCTTCAAGTTATGATTGAATGAAAGTATACCTGAGTCTTTTATTACTTCTGCTCCCTTGCCTTTCCCTTTCTGCTCAGGATCTGATTTTTACTACAAATAAAGCAAAGGCAAACGATACGAACCAATATACTGCCGAGGTCAGAGAGCTTGATTTCATCAGGAAAATGAAGAGAAATAATGCCTTTTCATTTCAGATTGATGGCGAACTTTATGTTCAGGAGATCAAAACCGTAACGCATAAGAACGGATATGTAAGCATAGCTGCCATATCTCCTGATGGTAAAAATGTGACCTCCGTTCTTTCGGAAAAATCAGGAAAGCTTGGGGGTATTATTCAGGTTAATGGTCAAGCCTATTCTGTGTTTAAGGTTGATGAGGATTATCAATTCGAAGAGATCCGTGAGAAAGAATTTGCCTGCGATTTTGATGACAACCTGTTTACTATTGGCGGGCATCAAAAGTCAGCGGATCCGGGTGGTACATATGCCAACCCAACGTATGACCTGAGTGATTACAACGATACCACAACAGTGGATGTACTTTTATTATACACCACTGATGCAAAAAACTGGGCCGATTCGGTCGCATATGTGACGGACATTGACCATGTGATTTCCATCAACGAAACGAATAAAGAGTTGATCATCGCAAATAGCGGGTTACCACTTAAGATCCGTTTTGTTGAAGCGCTGGAAATTGCCAATAATTCCATGACCTCCGCCTCCGATATTCTTCCCTCGCTCCGGTATAACACCTACAATAACCATGTTTCAGCACCTGATGACACTGTAGATATCGAGAATATGCGAAATCGATATGGTGCAGACCTTGTTGCATTGATGGAATACTTCAATGATGGCTCAGGAGGAATAGGTTACAGGATCAATAGTGTGGGAGGTACTGAAGGAGGAGGATTTACAGTAAACAGAGTACAACAGATGTACTTTACCTATACATTGATGCATGAGATCGGTCATAATTTCGGGAATGCTCATGGTCGTACGCAGGAAGTAAACGAGGCCGGTGAAAATGGTGGTTTATTTCAATTTTCTACAGGACATCTGCTTACCGGCTCCGATGACAATAAATACGTCACTGTAATGCATTATACCAATTTACCGGGTACTGAAACGGGCACTTCCATCCCCTACTATTCCAACCCGCGAATAGAGTACCTGAGCACTCCCCTGGGTGATTATGATGGCGATGGGGGCCCATCTGATAACGCTTTAAGCATGAACATATCCAAAAACTGGATCGCTGATTACAGGCCAACAACCGTAGACCCACCCGAGATCAATTTTACTTCCACTTCAATTTCAGAAACCATTCACCCCGCCGGATATACAGAAAAAAAATTGGTGATCGGGAACACCGGAATTTCTGATTTGGAGGTCAAACTGGATGGTGCATTGGAATACACTTCCTCTCTTTCCAAAGTTGTTGTGAAAGATATCAAACAACCCTTGGAGATAACATATGGTTTTGAAGAGAACGAGGGGTTTTCCACCGGTACTTACCTGGGATCAAATAACTGGATAGCCTTGCAGGATGGGGATAATTTTAAGATCTCTTCCACAATCGCCTATTCCGGCACTCAGTCATTGCTGCTAACTGACGATCAGGATGGTACAGCATGGTTTACATCTCCATTTACCGGGGCTGATTCCCGCTACACCAAATACACCATTTCGATGAAAATTTATGTTGATTCGGAATGGCCTGAACTCTATATCGAACCATTATCAGATAATGGAATTGCCGGTGGGATCCTACTTAATGAAAACGGTCGGTTTTATATGAATGGATGTTCTTCAGATTGCGGTCCGGGAGATAAAGGATACATCGGCTATACCTCTGATACACTAAAATCCGGTGAATGGATGGATCTCTCCATAGAACTTTCCGGTGAAACACTCACCTACGATCTGAACGGTACTACCCGAACCCGAACAAACGATACTACCCACACCGTCAAGTCTATTCAGCTGGTTGTCGGAAGTTCTACAAATGCCAACGTTTACATCGATGATCTGAAGATCTCGGCTACAGATACTTACGGACCTGCACTCGCAATCCCTGATCAAAGAACTACAATCCGACCGGGTGATACGGATACTATGAGCGTTTATTTCTATGGAAATGAATCCGCGGAAGGAATTTATTCCGGTACAGTTTATCTGGAAACCAATGATCCTGCCAATTCTGATTACAGCATTCCTGTAATGCTGACTATCGACCCGGAAGCAAATTCAACGACCGGTGATTTTGCTTTCCAACTGACCGGAGAACCGGGTTTCAGAATGCTATCATCCCCTGTTTCTACCTCAATTAGTTCGTTCCTCGGGCCAATTTTCACTCAGGGTGCCACCGGAGCCGATACCACCATTGGTTCACCAAACGTATGGATCTGGAATAATTCCTTTGATGGAAGTTCCTCTGCTGGTTGGCTGGCAATTACCGACCTGAGCACCACTATTGATCCCGGTGATGCTCTTCTCATTTATGTATTTGATCAGAATGAGCTGAGTGATTCAACCAATTCCGGGTTTCCGAAAATACTGGAAGTGAGTGGCTCACTAACCTCGGGAGTCTCTCCATCTGTAAATCCACATGGAGACGGTTTTACCTTTATTGGAAATCCATTTGCATCTTCCGTTGACTGGGATCTAATATCAAGAACTGATCTTACTAACTCGGTGTATGTATATGATGCCAATGCCGGAAACTGGAAATCCTATAATAGCGGAGTAGGTGAACTCACTGATGGCTTAGTAAAACCATTTCAGGGATTTTTTGTACAAACAGTAACTGCACCGTTAAGTACCCCGTCATTAACCATCAACACTTCAGATCGAGCTACAGGGGGTACCTTCTTAGGAAAAGAAAAGATCATCCCGTATTTCAGGCTCGAAGTATCTGATGAAGATCAAATGATCTCAAACAGCGCATATTTAGTTTTGAATGAGTCATCTTCAATTAATTTTGATTCTTTCGATGCAGTGGAGCTCGCTTCTCTGTCAGCCCGGTCAATGAGTCTGTACAGTCTCAGTTCCGGAGGCCATCACCTTGACATCAATTCATTCAATGCCCCGGAAACAGATCTGGAGATACCGATACGAGCTACATCGGGTTTGTCGGATGCCGGCTTTCTTCGGATAACCGAAGCCGTTGGAATGGATGATTACAGTCTGTTTCTGAAAAATGGAACAACTGAAATCGAACTGTCTGAAGTACCGATACCTATTGAAATAGAGAATTCAGATCAATTTAAAAGCAAAGCTAATCAACCACTTCCTCTTTTAACTGTCAGCACTAATTCTAATTACTCGTTAATTTTGCGAAGAACCACAGCAACACAAATAGCCGTTGATGCTCCCTTTGGTTTTTCGCTCGACCAGAATTTCCCAAACCCGTTCAATCCGGAAACAACCATTCGCTTCACCATCCCAAAAAATGACCATGTGAGACTGAAGATCTACAATAGTTTGGGACAATTAGTAGAAGTTCTTGCTGATCGGACCATGAATGCAGGTGTGCATTCAGTCAGATTTTCCGGAGCTGAGCTTTCCAGTGGTGTATACTTTTATACACTTACCACAGAGGATGGTATTCTGTCAAAGAAAATGCTGTTGCTGAAGTAAGTACTTCGATAAAAACATCAAAATTGAGTTCATTTGATGGGATTTTCTTCTTAATTTAGATGCAGTCTAAATTAACATAACTGAAAATACAATGACTTTACACTCATCAAGATTACTAGGGTACTCCCTCATTATTGCTTTTTCACTATTCATGGCCTGTACTAATTCAGAGTCAACCAATCCCCCAAAAACCGGTGTTCTGGTACTTGCACACGGAAGCGCCGATCCAACCTGGAATAATACGGTCACAGATGTTACTGCTTCACTTGCTGAGCAATATCCTCTGGAAATAGCTTTCGGCATGGCAAATCCTTATTCCATGCAACCGGCCATTGATTCACTGGAAGCCAAAAATGTGGATCAGATCGTAGTTGTACCACTATTTGTGTCTTCATTCAGTCCTATTATCCGACAAAATGAGTTCCTGCTGGGACTACGCGATTCACTTGCCGATGCTCCGATGCCACCAATGGCTCACGAAATGACTGATGAAATGAAATCTATGATGGCAGAGGATATGAGCCACAAAAAAATGACTATGGATCATAGCGGACATGATATGCATGATTCTGAGTTCACTTTAGAACCACTTGACATCAACTCGAAGATCATATTCACAGAACCACTGGATGACCATCCTCTTATTGGCGAAATTCTGTATGAGCGTGTAGAAGCTGTAAGTAAAAATCCTTCTACAGAAACCATCTTATTAGTGGCTCATGGTCCGGTCAAAGACTCTGATAATGAAAAATGGGTATCCACACTGGAAAACCTCGGTGAGCAGATCCGGAGGCATCAGGCAGAGCATGGAAAAGAGGATTTTTATAAGATCATTTCTCTCACTGTACGTGATGATGCAAGTGAAGAGGTATATGATGCGGCCAAACAGGAGTTTCGTTCGTTCGTTAAGGAAGCGGGTGAATATGGTGAGGCTATAGTGATTCCTGTACTTCTCTCAAAAGGTGGGGTGGAACGTAGATATTTAACCCGCTTAGAAGGCCTGGATTATGTTTGGGGAGGTGAAACTATTCTGCCTCACAAAAATGTAGCAACCTTTTTGGAACAATCCGTAAGCAAGGCTCTACAAGAGAATAAATAAAAATGTCTGGGTTAAGACATTCCCCTGTCGGTTCATATTGGCAGGGGTTTTATTATTTCTTAAGGATACCTAGTCTATGGTACAACCACCGGTAAAATCCTGAGCCGTAAATTTGGTTGAAAAGCTTCCAAACATCTTCTCATAGTTTACACGCAGCTGGATGGTGTGTTGACCGGATCTTTTGGGTGAACAATATTCCAGCACATAATAGGAATTTGCTTCGCTTTCCACCTTCTGGGCTACGGAAAGAAACGACGTATTCAGATCAAAAGAATTCTCTGCCAGTTCGTATCCATCCCTGCCAAAATTCTTTAACACCTCTTCATCGATCTCGGCACCAAGGCCAATGGTAAAAATGGAGTGCTCGTTACTGGCATTGTTTACTGCTTTTTGGGCTTCTGTGGTTTTAACCCGTCCGGCCTGATCCGTTCCATCTGTAAAGATGACCATGGAGCCGGCAGTAGAAATATTTGGATTGAGTCGTGATTGAGCTAACCGGGCGTCGACAACCGCTAACCCCTGAATGATCGCTCCATTCAGATTCGTGGAATTATCAGCACTGATATCTTCTGTTATTGAATTGATCCCATCTATTATGGTATTTCTGTTCGGGCTGAATGAAACCAATTCGTGTATGTCTTCTTCCCCGTCAAACCAATAAACTGCCATTTCTTTTGCCCCATAATGAGCATCGGAAGAAACCGGCATCACCGATTCAACAAAATCTATAGCCGCACTTTTAACTCTGGGTAGTTCTGTTCCATTTAATACACTGCCACTCAGGTCGAGTAACAGAATAGATGAAAACAAAAACTCGCCACTTTCTTTCTGGATCTGAGCCTGAGATTCAAGGGAAGAAATCAGACTCCCGTCTTCATAGATCTCAAAATTGGCGGGGGTTAATGTCTCGAACAGATTATCCTCTCCCAGATCAACTTTGTAGAACAAACGGACCTTTGCCGGTAGTTCAGTCTTTGCTTCAATTAGTTCTACTTCAATTTTTTTGCCGGAATTGTCATTTCCACAAGCAACAAAAATCCCCGCCAGTATTACAGACAGTACCAGATTTTTTAACAGAGTGAGCGTCGATTTCATATCACTGAACTTAAGTTCTGAGTTATAAGACTAATAATATATCGAATTAAATGCATTTAGTGCATTAATATGCATACTCAGGGGAGAATAAATAGTTACCGGATTTTGCAAAATAGTAGCTTTTGATACCAGAATTCTGCTACGATATACATTTTTTTAAATTTATTGCTATTGTGCTTATCCGATAAATACTTCACCTTCCTGAAAAACAATATCGGTTTAGAATGGTTGAGAAAATTAATTGGGATGAAGTTCCTGAAGAACAGGTAAATCCTTCAATGAAGCGAAAAATGGTTTATGGCGATCAGGTTATGGTTGTCAAAATGCAGTTCAAAGATGGGTTTGAGGTTCCCTTACACCACCATGAAAATGAACAGGTAACTCAGGTTCTCTCGGGTACCATTCGTTTCTGGTTTGGGGAAAACGGCGAAAAAGAGATGGATCTGCATGCAGGTGATCTTGTAGTCATTCCCGGCAACCTCCCCCATCGGGCACTCATGATCGGCGATGTGGAAGAGATAGATACTTTTGCCCCACCACGAGCAGACTGGATAGATGGAACTGATGATTACTTAAAGAAATAACCTATGGATCTGGGATTAAAAGGGAAAAAAGCGCTGGTAATGGCGTCCAGTAAAGGTCTGGGAAAAGCGGTGGCAAGAGAGTTGGCCCGTGAATGTGCAAGTGTGCTAATTTGCAGCCGAACGGAGGAAGACCTCGCATCCGCTGCTGCCGAGATCATTTCAGAAACCGGCAGTTCGGTTTACTTTGCGGTTGGTGATGTAACCACCATCAAAGGGCGAAAAGCCATCATGGATACCGTGCCCAACACACTTGGTCACGTTGATATTTTGGTAACTAATACCGGTGGACCTCCTTTTGGAAGTTTTGAAGAGCATTCACTTAAGAGCTGGCAAAATGCATATAAGCAACTCTTAGAGAGTACTGTTGCTATGATTCAGCACGTAGTTCCGGAAATGAAAAAGCGAAAATGGGGCCGCATCATCACCATAACCTCGCAAGCAGTTAAACAACCCGTGGATGGATTGGTATTGTCGAATTCTGTTCGTGCATCTCTTCTTGGTCTTGTTAAGACCTTGGCAACCGAACTAGGTTCCTATAACATTACCGTGAATAATGTTATGCCGGGCTATACGGAAACAGATCGCCTTATAGGGTTAATGGAAAAAAATCCTGACCTTAGCTCAGTGACCAAAGAAATTCCACTAGGCCGGATTGCCCAGCCTGAAGAGTTCGCTGCTGCAGTAACTTTTTTAGCAAGTAAACGGGCAGGATACATAACCGGTGTTTCTCTTCCTGTTGATGGTGGGTGGATAAAAGGAATTTAAAGAGGAATTCTGAATGCTGTTTTCTAAATATTTGTAGTGATTGATGTCAGATCATTAAACACGGAAATATTTGAAACTTTTACTTACCGGAGCCACCGGTTACATCGGCAAACGATTACTTCCAAAACTCGTTGAGCAGGGACATCATGTGGTCTGTTGCGTACGCGATAAGCGCCGGTTTCATGCCCCTGAATCGGTAGAAGATTCCATTGAGGTCATTGAATTAGATCTTCTCAAAAAAGAAACTTTATCGAATATCCCTGACGATATTGACGGGGCATATTATTTGGTGCATTCCATGACGGCAAGTGATGATTTCATGGAAATGGAACATAGATCAGCCGTTAATTTCCGTAATGCCCTCAACAACACCAAGGTTCGTCATGTGATCTACCTTAGTGGGATCGTGAATGACCATTCTCTTTCCGAACATCTTGCCTCCCGTAAAAATGTGGAGGATGAATTAGCCAGGGGAATCTATCATTTCACCGCATTAAGAGCCGGCATCATTATTGGTTCCGGAAGTGCTTCATTTGAGATCATCCGGGATCTGGCCGAAAAACTACCGGTAATGATCGCGCCTAAATGGTTAATGACCAAATCTCAACCTATCGCTATAAGGGATGTGATCACGTTTCTTTCAAAAAGTTTGTTTGAGAAGAAAGTTTATGACGATCATTTTGATATTGCCGGCCCTGATGTTCTTTCCTATAAACAAATTTTACTCGGATATGCCAAAGCCAGAGGACTTAAGCGAAGGATATTTACTGTACCTGTAATGACTCCCCGATTATCCTCGTACTGGTTGTATTTCATTACATCCACCTCCTATCAACTCGCGGTTTCACTGGTTGATAGTATGAAGATCGAAGTAATCGCCAACGACCATCGTATCAATAAAATATTAGATATAACTCCCATCAGTTATCAGGAAGCACTGGAAAAAGCATTCAATAAGATCGATTCAAATGCGGTAGTTTCCAGTTGGAAAGACTCGATGGTTAGCGGACGGATGAAATTCAAGGTGTCCGATTTTCTGGATGTACCCACCCATGGTTGCTTTATCGATAAACGGGAACAGAAAGTAACTGACGAGACAGAAACCATTAACCGGATCTGGAAAATTGGTGGGAATGTAGGTTGGTACTCAGCAAACTGGCTGTGGAAGATCCGGGGAGCGATTGATAAATTATTCGGCGGTGTTGGCTTACGCAGAGGCCGGACGGATGAAAATGACCTGTATGCCGGTGATGCTGTTGATTTCTGGCGCGTACTTTTTGCCGATAAAGAAGAAAAACGATTGCTCTTATTTGCAGAAATGAAATTACCCGGTGAAGCATGGTTAGATTTCAGGATTAAAAATGGAACGCTCATTCAGACCGCCACTTTCCGGCCAAAGGGACTCTTCGGAAGACTATATTGGTATTCTATACTTCCCTTTCACGGATACATATTCAGTTCTATGCTCAACCGGTTAGCCCGGTAAGATCAACTAATTCAATCTACCCATACAGTCTTAGTATTTACAAATTCCCTGATTCCGTACAGACCTAACTCTCTACCATACCCAGAGTTTTTGATCCCACCAAATGGAACTCTGGGATCTGATTTCACAAAGGAATTCACGAAACAGCATCCCGCTTCCAGATAATTCGCAGCCAGATTTTCGGCCTTTTCTACATCCCCTGAAAATATGGCTGCACCTAACCCATATTCACTATTGTTTGCCAGAGTCACGGCCTCTCTTTCGTCAGAAGCTTTGATCACCGCTGCAACAGGACCGAACAACTCTTCATCAAAAGCAGGCATCCCCGGAGTTACGTCGGCAAGTATACTTACCGGATAATAGGCTCCGTCACCGGTCGGTTTTTCACACCCAAGAACGGGCTTTGCTCCGGCATTGATACTACGCTGAACCTGATCATGCAATTCATCCCGAAGATCTACCCTTGCCATCGGACCAACCTCAGTTTGATCATCAAATGGGTCACCTACGGTTTTTTTACTCATCTCTTCTTTTACCGCTTCCAGAAATTCATCATAAACAGGTTCTTCAACAATAAACCGCTTTGCGGCAATGCAACTTTGACCGGAATTTATGAGCCTTGATGTAACACAGGTCTCAGCTGCTTTTTGGATATCAGCATCTTTTAACACGATATATGGATCACTCCCGCCAAGTTCCAACACTGATTTTTTCAAGGATTCTCCAGCCTGAGAAGCAACGATCTTACCCGCTCTGGTACTTCCGGTTAATGTAACGGCAGCTATTCCATTATGTTGAATCACCGGCTTCATATGTTCATTATCTACGATTATCGTTCGGAATAGATCCTTTGGGATCCCAGCCTGATGAATGATTTCTTCGATCATTAACGCACTTCCGGTAGTATTCGCAGAGTGTTTTAAAAGTGCTCCGTTACCCGCCATCAGGGCCGGTGCTGCAAATCTGAATAATTGCCAGAATGGAAAATTCCATGGCATGATCGCAAGAACCACCCCTAACGGATTAAAAGCGACATAGCTTTTAGTAGCATCTGTCTCTACCGACTCTTCGGATAGAAATTTTTCTGCATGTTCTGCATAATACTCGCAAACCCAGGCACATTTTTAAGCTTCTCCAACACCCTGACTCAATGGCTTTCCCATTTCTTCTGCCATTAACTCAGCTAAAGCCTGTTTTCTGTCCTTTAATAATTCGGCAATTTTCTTCAGATAAGTGGCGCGACTTTCAAAGCTTTCTTCTTTCCAGCTTCGCTGTGCTGAATTCGCCCGTTCAATGATCGTTTCGATCTCAGAAAATGGGGTCTCTTCGTATTCACTAATTGTTTTACCTGTTGCGGGATTAATAGTCTTCATGAGTTCTCCGTGTTAATATTTTCAATTAATTAAAACATTATCACCTGCTCAATGTTCCATTTTCTATGCCCCGGCAACATGTTTTTTCACAGTTTCTCTGATCGATGTAAGTACCTCATCCAACACTTCGTGATCAATAATCAGCGGAGGGGCTAATCTGACCAACGTATCTGAGTGCAAGGTCCAGCCAAGTAAAATACCCTGATCAAAACAATCCTCCACTACCTTCTGTGTTAATGCCTTTGTTTCCAGCTGAAGGCCGAGCATGGCACCTTTTCCTCTCACCTCAATTATGCCATCGCCCTTTAACACTTCCCTGACTCTCTGTTCGATGAACCGGGCATTAGAGAGATAATCTCCATCGAGCAACTCTTTAAGGTTTGCATAGGCAGCGGCACAACTTACAGGATGTCCGCCAAAAGTGGTTACATGATTCAAAGGCGGATCATACATAAAAGCCTGGAATATCTTTGATGAAGCTACAAACGCTCCAATCGGCATACCTCCTCCCATCGCCTTTGCCAGACTCATAATGTCGGGAATGACCCCATACTGTTCAAAAGCGAACAAGGAACCTGTTCTCCCGAAACCAGATTGGATCTCATCAAAGATCAATAATGCACCTGTTTCGTCACATCTTTCCCGTACTGCTTCCAGCCATTCCTTCTCCGCCGGAACGATACCTCCCTCCCCTTGTATCGGTTCCATGATCACCGCTGCGATTTCCGAGTCTATGACATCCAGCTCATCGAGAGCATTAAAGGTTAAGAAGTGAACATCGGGCAACAGTGGTAAATACGGATCGCGATATACATTCCTGCCCGTAACACTTAATGATCCATGCGTGTCACCGTGATAACTATTTTTAAAAGCTACCAATTTTGACCTTCCTGTCGATTTTTTAGCCAGTTTAAGTGCCCCTTCATTGGCTTCCGTACCGCTATTCACCAGATATACCTGATCGAGTGTATCCGGTAATTGTGAGGTTAATAACTCAGCAAAATCCAGTTGAGGCTTTTGAATGAACTCGCCATACACCATCACATGCATATGACGATCCACTTGTTCTTTCACTGCAGCTACTACTTTCGGATGTCTGTGCCCGAGGCTGCTTACTGCAATTCCTGAAATAAAATCGATGAATCTTTGCCCATCTTTAGTGTATAAATAGGGTCCTTCGGCCCGTTCAATTTCCAATCCAATAGGAGCGTCACTTGTCTGGGCTATGTGTTTTTTGAATCGTTCTAATGCTTTCATACCTCAAAACTACAGTTTTTGATCATAATTTTAAGGTGTTTGATAAGTTTTAATTTCCCATATTGGGGCATCAACCAACTAATTAACATTATTGTAAATGAGAAGACTCTACTCTCTCATTTTGATTGCTGCTTTGGTCTTTTCGGCCGGATGTGCATCAAATAAAAACAAACCAAAAGAAGATCCGGCCGGAACTCCGGCGCTTCAAAAGCCATTGGATATAGGTACTATTTCCAGTTTACTTGAAGTAGTCTCAATTCCTGATGAGGGATCCACCATTCAGGTAAAAGTCAAAGAAGTACTGGGGTATGGAGCATCTACACAACCTCTGGCCCTGGATAAGATATTGTCGCTTAGCATACCGGAATCGCTGGATACCCTGATGCTCGAAAAGCTTTCGGCAGGAGACACCTTCAGTGCCGTTATCAAGAAGATGCCGGCTATGATGGGAAGTGACCGAAATAAAGAAAATTGGAATCTTGTAGAATTGATTAAACAGTAAGGGTTAAATGAAGCATTTTTTTTCTAAAAAGTATGTAATCGCACTGTTCGGACTATTTTCGTTGGCCATAGTTACCGGATTGTACTATTTCTCGGATTTTAATGAATCAGCGTACGGGGAATACGCAGAACATTTTGAAGCCGGCGAAGAGCATGAAGATCCGGCAGAACGAGCCAAAACACAGGAGCAAAGACAAGAATATTTCTTTAATATGCTTCGTGATCCGGCCACCAACTCAATTCCCCGAGGCATTAGAGCTAAGGAACTTGATTTTGCCCGAAAGGTGGATCGTGGCGCTCTTTTAAAATCTAAAACAGCCAGTGATGAAATAACATGGACCGAGGTTGGCCCTTATGATGTTGGAGGCAGAACCCGGGGTATTGCCTTAGATCGCAGAGATCCTGACGTGATCGTTGCCGGCGGGGCATCTGGTGGAATCTGGAAAAGCACAGACGGTGGACTTAGCTGGGATTCAAAATCGGAGCCGGATCAGAATCTTGGGGTCAGTGCCGTTGTTCAGCACCCCTCAAATCCGGATACCTGGTATTATTCAACTGCAGAATTTTTTGGATCGGCCGGTGCCCGTGGAGGCGGAGGTGATTTTTATGGTTCGGGAATTTTCAAATCTACAGATAATGGTGAAAACTGGTTTCAGCTAGCCGGAACCGCTGATAATGATACCGGATTTTCTTCTCAGTTTGATTTCATTTCAAACATTGTGATAAGCCCGACTACCGGAACCATGTTCTTTACAAGTAATGCTTTTGGAGTGTTCCGTTCTACCGACGATGCCCTGAATACTTCATTAGTGCTGGGTCAGGTAAATAATCACATTTATTCTGATATCGCCGTAACCGATGACGGGACTTTGTATGCTGTAGTTTCGAGTCCTTTCAGTGGAGTAACTTCAACAAGCTCACCCGGAGTTTATATGTCAACCAACGACGGCCTAAGCTGGACCGACATTACTCCATCGGGCTTCCCCGGCACTCATTATCGAAGTGTAATTGGTGTAGCACCATCCAATGAGAATATTTTTTACGTGTTTACTGATACCGGATCCGGAGCATCCGGCCTTACGCTTTTCAGGTTTGATGTAAGTAATGCCCCAACCATTGTAAGTAGTGAACGCACTGATGGAATCCCTAATTTTGGGGGTGATGTTGGAAGCCTGAACCCTCAGGGCGGATATAATTTACTGGTAAAAGTATTACCCAACGATCCTGATGTGGTTTTCCTTGGTGGAACCAACCTGTTCCGTTCTGACGATGGATTTTCAGGGACAGTTGATGAAAATAATGTGGATAAATACTGGATCGGTGGATATGACACGGATAACGACATAAGTCAGTATAGAAATCATCACCCCGATCAACACAATCTGGTATTTGATCCAACCGATCCGAAACGTGCTTTCAGTGCACACGATGGCGGAATCAGTGTAACCAATGATATAACTGCCGAACCTGTGGCATGGATCACACGGGAAGAGGGCTATAATGTAACTCAGTTCTACACGGTCTCTATCCACCCAGATGCGGACGACCCAAGAATTGCCGGTGGTGCTCAGGATAACGGAACACTTTATTTCAAATATAGTCTTACTGGTGATCATGGGGTTTCCACCGATGAGTCCTCCGGAGATGGTGCCTTTACTTATGTTGGTGATAATTATCTGCTCACTTCTGCCCAAAATGGTTTTTTGCTTAAGCAGAACTATAATTTCCCAACCGGCTCTACATTCAATTGGTCGTATGTGGCCCCTTTGAATGCTAATAACCAACTCTTTATCCATCCGTTTGTAGTTAATCCAACCAATGAGAACTTTGTTTTCTATCCGGAACGGAATTTCCTCTGGAGAAACAATTCAATGACTACCCTCACCCGTAACACTTCTGACCCTGACGGTACAACCGAAGGCTGGGAAAAACTTACTTCTGTGAGTGTTGGAGTCAATCATTCGATAACCGCATTGGCATTTTCATCATCCAGTCCATCCGATCGTTTATACTTCGGCGGTATATCGGCTAATTTCCCTCCTAAGATCATGAGAATGGATGATATCACAGCTTCGGATGGTGAGATTGATATCTCCATTCCTCAGGCCGATTCAGGAGCTTATGTACATGACATTGTAGTGAATCCTGAAGACGGTGATGAGGTACTTGTCGTAATGTCTAATTATGATGTGGAAAGTGTTTTTCATACCGATGATGCCGGAGCAACATGGACAGCGGTTGGCGGAACACTTGAAGGTGTAAACGGGCCTTCGGTAAGAGCTGCAGCCATTGCCCCCACCAATAATGGCACCATCTATTTTGTTGGTACCAGCACCGGATTATACTCAACCACAGCACTGAATGGTAATCTCACAAGCTGGACACCTGAAGCGCTTGATGTTGTTGGAAAGGCTGTGATCGCTGACCTTGATTATCGTGCAGTTGACGGAGTACTTGCAGTTGGAACGCATGGCAGGGGTATGTTTATTGGGCAACTTAATCTTGGCACAGCCAATGAAGCGAATCCATTGGGAGACAATCCTGCTCAGTTTAGGTTGAATCAGAATTATCCGAACCCATTTAATCCCAGTACTAATATCTCATTTACATTACCTCAAAATAGTAACGTCAGCCTGATCGTATACACAATGAGCGGTCAAAGAGTTGCTACATTGATCGATCAGGATCTTATGGCTTCCGGGAATCATGATCTGACCTTTAATGCCGATCAGCTTGCCAGTGGAACTTACATTTACCGGTTACAAGCTACCCCGCAAAACGGAGGTTCGCCGATCAATATTTCCAAAACGATGACTCTCATCAAGTAAGTAACCCGTAGTTTTTAAAATGCAAAAAGGCAGTGAATTCACTGCCTTTTTTGTTTAAAGCTTCTTAAGAACTTCCAGAAATTCTTTCTGAATTTCCTCGCCTTTATTTTTAGTGTACCAGAGGTGCATGTTTTCAGAGGCCTTCTTCTGTCCGATCGCGGGATCTTCTTTTTCTGTCATATACCGATCGTGAGCAACTTTCGGACGAGGCCCCCAGGTTCCAAGAACGTCCAGAGTCGCCGCATCAAGAAATATAAATTTAGGGATGGAACGACTTTTCCCGTTAGTTAAGAACGCATCCATTACCTCCGGATGCTCATCTCTGAATATGATCCGAAACTCTATGAGATCGTTTAATTCAGCCATTTTGTTTACGTAGGGTAGGATCTGTGCTGAATCCCCGCACCAGCCTTCTGACAGGACCAGCCAGATCTGTGGGGTTTTAATATTTTGCACCGCTTCAATGATATCTACATTCAATTTAGCTCTTTTATCCAGCCGGTTTACCCGAGAGATGTTGAGTTTTGTGTAGCCGAGATTCGCCTCTGTATTTACATTATTCGTCGTTTTATCAGCCGCAAACAACTCTTCAATATATTCGTTGTGCTTTTTGTAGCTGTAGCTTTTATCAATAATTTCTCTTGTGATAGTATTCATAAATAGTAGATTAATTTGAGGGCATAAAGGTACCCAATTAACTACTACATATAAATGCCTTTATAGATCAATCCGGCAAAAATGAATATCAAAAATCCAATGGATGCTAAAAATTTGATCATCATCACTTTTCGATATTCTTCTTCTTTTCCTTTTAACCTGAATAAGATGGCTCCGATATTAATGCAAGAGATCGTGCTTAATATTCCGAATGCCAGTCCTAAATATGGATCTGTCAATTCGTAGAGATACCAGGAAATGATCAATGCTCCGGTCATAAACAATGAGACATAGAAGAGTTTGACGCCCTGTAATCTGAATTTCATTGTGAAGGTCTTATCCCCTCTTTTAGCATCTTCTTCGATCTGAAAAATTTGCGAAACCGGATACAGACTCACTAATACCAATGCAACACCAAAAGCGATCAATCCATCATGAATGGATAGCTGTTCAGCTCCTGAAGCCAGTCTGCCCATCAGAAATGAATTTGTTCCGGTACTCACAGCGATCACAAATAAACTGAGCAGTGGTCTTCCTTTCCAGCGGGCATGAGGTGTGGAATACAACCAGAATAAAATTAAACTTACGAGATATATGAGGGCAAATTCCCACCCCAGAGTCAGAGCCCAGAGCTGACCAATAAACTGCATCAAAAGCGAAACAACCCACATCCACTTTGTCATTTTCGGTGGATTTTTAAGCCCGCCGATCGGCCCTTCATCCTTATCCCAATAGGAATTATATGCAGTTGCACCTCCAAAAAGTAAGAAATGAACATTCAGAAACTGCAATACATACTGATTCCAGTTCATCTCATCAGCAAATAAAGCTGATAATAAATATCCCCCCGAGAGTATAAAAAACTGATAATGCAGCCGAAGGTGCAGAATAAAATGCCAGATCTGAGTGAGTAATGTTGAATTCATTTCACTGTAAGTACTTTTATATGTATTCAATTCCCTATTCCCGGAAAGTAAACAATCTCAACTGTTGCTCCTGATTTTTTTACCCCCATGACACTCAGTATAAAACACCCTATCTTTGCAGGATGATCGAACAGGAAATTGACATACCTAATCATATCTCGGAAGTGCTGACTACAGAAGTTTGGCTGCAGAAGAAGCGACTTCACGAAGAAAAAGTGGCTGCGCTTACCGACGACTATCTGAAAGCTCGTTCGCATCACCAAAAACAGCCAACCATGGATTTCCTTTTCGAGTACTACAAATTTCGGGTTTCGGCATTGAAACGATGGTCTCCCGGTCTGTTTACCGCACTCGAGTTGAATCCCGGCCATACCCTGCCCGAAGTAAGTGAAATTACCACGGCTGACAGACTAGCATTTCTGAATCCTGACCTGTTCCCGAAGAAAAGACTTAGATCGGTTCAATGGATTTTGAGTGTGTTAAAGAACAGCGCAGACAAAAAGCCTTCTTTTGGATGCTTCGGGATGCATGAATGGGCCATGGTATACAAAACTGATGACGTCCGGCATGCTCAGCTTGGTTTACGAATGAACCCGAAAGAACTTGCTGATTTTGTGGAGAGCCGCCCGGTGGTTTGTACCCATTTCGATGCGTTTCGCTTTTTCACGCCTCAAGCCGTGCTGCTGAATAAATTTCAGCTCTCCAGAGAGACCTTTCACGAAACCGAACAACCGGGTTGCATCCATTCGAATATGGACCTCTACAAATGGGCCTATAAGTTATATCCCTGGATAAGCAGTGAGATAATTCTCGATGCTTTCGAGCTTGCCATTGAAGCCCGGACCATTGATATGAAAGCCAGTCCTTACGATCTGCGCGATGAGGGACTGGAACCTATCTTCATAGAAACGGAAGAAGGTCGAAGGATCTATCTTCGTGAGCAGGAATCCATCTACAAAAAAGGAATTCCGGTGAGAGAAAAACTGATCCGTGAATACGAACAACTCCTGAATATTTTTTCCTGATGAAAGAAGATCAGATGATCTGTTTCCGTAATCTGGCTACCGGTTCATTCAATTGTTCCCGGTATTTACTCACCGTACGACGGGCTACTTTATAACCACGGCTTTTTAATTCTTCAGCCAGAGCCTGATCACTAAGCGGGTTTTTCTTGTCCTCATTATCAATAATTGTCTGAAGGATATTCTTCACTTCACGATTCGAAACCTCTTCCCCGCTTTCAGTTTCCAGGCCTTCATTAAAAAAATATTTGAGTTCATACACCCCGTAATTGGTCTGAACATATTTTCCGTTCACCACCCGCGAAACTGTAGATATATCCATCCCGATACGTTCCGCCACATCTTTCAGGATCATTGGTTTAAGATTGTCCCCGTATTTGAAAAAATCCTCTTGCAGGGCTACGATCGTTTTCATGGTATTCATTAACGTATTTTGCCGCTGACGAATGGATTCTATGAACCAGTTTGCTGAATCGATCTTCTTTTTCATAAATGCCTGCGTTTGTGCATCAGGCTTCTCACGTTTTGCTTTTATATCCTCCCACATTTCCTTGTACTCGGGAGAAATCCGTAACGAGGGTACATTACGTTGATTCAGGTGAATCACAAATTCACCCTTACCACTTTCAGTCTGATCTGCTCCCCGCCAATACACTTCAAAATCCGGATCGATGTAATTCTGTGTTTCCTCCAGTCCTTCACTAACCGCCCCCGGACGTGGATCCATATGACGGATCGCCTCAAAAGCAATTTTCAGGGACTCTTCATCAACATTGAATTTATTGAGCAATTTATCGAAGTGCTTTTTCTCAAATGCGGTCCATGCATCGCGTACAATTCGAATGGCTAAGAATCTGCCAGGCATTCTGTCATCGGCTTCTTCGAGTTGAGCCAGTAAACAATCCTGAAGATCCACCGAGGCGATCCCGATCGGATCCAGTTTTTGAATGATCTTTCGAACATGTTCCACATCCTCTTCATCCACATACACGCCATGATTGAACGCGATGTTATCAGCCACTGCAATAGGTTCTCTGCGAAAATAGCCGTCTTCGTCGAGCGAACCGAGTATCTGATCCGCTATCAGTTGTTCTTCTTCATTCAGATCTAAAAGAGCTACCTGTTTTTCCAGTTCTTCGAGCAGTGATTCTTCATACGGATTGGGAAGCTCCCGCCATTCTTCGATATCCGGATTGGTGGGTATGGAATAGGTTTCACCATCGTATTCGGTGTTCTCATCAAATTCATCCCAATCAACATCATGTTCTTCCAGACTTTCGAGGGCTTCTTCTTTTTCTTCTTTCTCCTCGTTCGGATTCTCGAAATCAACCTGTTCAGAAATATCTTCTGCCGGACCGGCTTCCTCCAACAGTGGATTGATCTCCAGTTCTTCTTTGATACGCTGTTCGAGTGCAAGGGTAGGTAACTGCAGCAACTTGATGTACTGAAGCTGCTGAGGGGAAAGCTTCTGAGATAGCCCCTGCTGTAACTTCTGACTTAAATTTTGCTGATTTCTTATCATTGCTTTTCTTTATCTCTCACATACCGGCAAGCGGCCAGAAATTCATCGTACCATTCCTGACCATATCGCCTGACCAACGGTTGTTCTAAAAATTCCGCTAAATAGATGTCTTCTTTTTTTCCTCGTACGCAGGCTGCAGAACAAAGGGAATCCACATATTCGTAATTCACATATTCAAAGCCGGCAATCTTTTTAATTCGTAATGGAAATAAATGACAACTAATTGGTTTTTCCCAATTAAATGTGCCCTCGAAATAGGCTTTTTGGATGGTACAATAAGCCACCTCGTTATCATCATATTGTACAAAAATACACTCGGCATCATTCACACAGGAAAGTTCGTAACCCTTTTTCTCCGAACCAATTACCACTCCGTCTCTCTCTGCGACCGCGATTGCTTCGGGTGTTAATTCATCTTTCAACTGTCGGTATGCCTTGTGCAGAATCGGGATCTCTTCTTTACTCACAGGAGCTCCGGCATCTCCCACTACGCAACAAGCCCCTTTACACCGTGGCAGGTCGCAGGCAAACTTTGCGGTAGCAATATCTTCGGAAAGTATTGTATCACCAACTTTTATCATGCCCGAATATACGAATCTGTTTCTGCGATTAAGATGTGTTATGAAAATTTTGTTTCTTCGTCTTGAAATCAACCTAAAGTCAACCCGGTATGAAGTAATGCCCGTAAAAAAACTTGACGTTAAAAGCCTTTATGAAGAAAAATGTTATCAGGAAATGGTACAACGTGTTCATGATCTAACTCCTCAAAGCACACCGGGCTGGGGTAAGATGGATGTGGCTCAAATGCTGGCCCATTGTGCAGAGGTACAGGAAGTAATGAATGGTAAACAGGTGAAAGTTCCTTTTTATATGAAATTATTTTCAGGCTTCATCAAAAAGATGGTAACTAACACGAAACCATATACAAAAAATCTGCCTACTGCCCCTGATTACGTTAAAGTCGGAGTTCACAATTTTGAGGAAGAGAAACAGTATTTTCTGGATGTGCTACAGATCTTTTTCGAAAACCGTACCTCAGAAAAAGAACCACATCCTGTTTTCGGGAAAATGACGGACCTTGAACGGGGTTGGGCCATGTACAAACACCACGATCATCACCTTAAACAGTTTGGTGTGTGATCCCATCACTATTTTAAAGCAGTTAACACCACATTCTAATCATTGAATTACACTTTTTTTAACAACTAAGACTGTATCAAGAGTCTACCTTCTTCGAATAAAAGCCTTTATAACCTAATCTTTGATCATGAGAAAAAACTTTTCACCTATTCTCTTACTCTTTGTGTTTGTGATGAATTTCACAACATCAGACACAGCTACTGCTCAAGACTTCAATATTAATTTTGAAAAATTTGTACTTGATAACGGTCTTGAGGTCATCTTTCATAAGGATACTTCCGATCCTGTAACTGCAGTAGCCCTAACATTTCATGTTGGTTCTTCGCGGGAAAAAGAGGGCAAAACCGGATTTGCTCACCTCTTTGAACACCTGTTATTTCTGGAATCGGAGAATCTGGGGAAGGGTGGATTGGATAAAATGAGTAGTCGTATTGGTGGTTCCGGAGCGAACGGATCAACCAGCCGCGATCGAACCAATTATTTCCAGACCGTACCAAACGATGCACTCGAAAAAATGATCTGGGCCGAAGCGGATAAACTCGGCTATTTCATAAATACGGTAACAGAGAATGTAGTGGCCAAAGAAAAACAGGTCGTTAAAAACGAAAAACGGCAGGGAGTGGATAATCGCCCTTATGGTCATGCAAATTATGTGATCGGAAAGAATCTGTATCCTGAAGGACATCCCTACAACTGGCAGGTGATCGGCTCGCTGGAAGATCTGCAGAACGCGACCCTCGCCGATGTAAAAGAGTTCTATAACCGATGGTACGTTCCAAATAATGCCACGCTGGTAATTGCCGGTGATTTTGATTTTGATCAGGCCAAAAAGTGGGTACACAAGTATTTCGATGAGATACCGAGAGGGGAAGAGATCACCCCGCTTGAAGATCAACCTGCATCCCTGAGCAAAACCAAAAAACTCTACTACGAAGATAATTTTGCCCGCCTGCCTGAGCTGCGCATGGTATGGCCCGGAGTGGATATTTATCATGAGGATGCCTACGCACTGGATATTCTGATGCAATTACTGGCCAGCGGAAAGAAAGCCCCGTTAAACAAAGTACTGGTTGATGAACAGGAACTCACTTCAAATGTGAGTATGTACAGTAATAATTCTGAAATTGCCGGTGAAATATCTCTGATCATTCGGGCTTTTCCCGGCACCGACCTGAATGCTGTTGAAGAGGGTATTTACGACGGATTGCAAAAATTTGAAGAAGATGGATTTACTGAAGATGACCTGAATCGCATAAAAGCCGGCATCGAGACGAGTTTTTATAACGGGTTGAGTAGTGTACTGGGTAAAGCCTTTAATCTGGCTCAATACAATATTTTTGCCGGAGACCCGGGGTATGTTAATGAAGACATTAGAAAAACACTGGCGGTTACCAAAACAGACGTTCAGCGTGTGTATGAAAAGTACATTAAAGGAAAACCTTTTATTGCAACGAGCTTTGTCCCTCAGGGTCAAAAGGAACTCGTGCTTGAAGGTTCCGTTCCTGCCGAGATCGAAGAAGAGGTGATCGCAACCAGTGGTGCGGATGAAAACTTCACCCTGCCCGAAGAAACTGCTTATGAACGAACGCCATCCTCTTTTGACAGAACCGTTGAGCCTCCCTATGGAGAAAGCCCGGAAGTTACGGTTCCTGATGTTTGGACTGGCTCGCTTGATAACGGAATCAGCATTCATGGCATCGAGAATAGTGAATTACCTCTTGTTCAGTTTCAGCTAAAGATAGACGGTGGCATGATGCTGGATGATCCGGATAAGATCGGTACGGCAAATCTGATGGCCGAAGTTATGCAACGAGGAACAGCCGATAAAACTCCCGAAGAACTTGAAGAAGCGATTGATGAATTGGGCGCCCGAATCAACATATATGCGGGCAGTGAAAGTATCACCATATCCGGGAATACGCTGGCCAGAAATTATGCCAAAACCATGGCCTTAGTTACTGAAATGCTGCTGGAGCCTCGTTGGGATGCCACTGAATTTGAACTGGCTAAACAAAGTACTCTGAGCCGGATTGCAGCTCAAAGTGCGAACCCGAATGCGATCGCAAATATCACTTTTAATAAATTGATCTATGGGAAGGATAACATCCTCTCTAACAATCCGGTCGGAACCAGCGAAAGCGTTGAAGTGCTTACACTCGATGACCTGAAAACGTATTATCAGGACAACCTCTCCCCTGATCTGGCCTCATTTTTGGTAGTTGGATCGGTTTCATCCAAAGAAGTAACATCTTCGCTATCAAAACTGGAAAGTGAATGGCAGAATAAAACGGTATCCATGCCGGAACTTACATTTCCCGAAGCGCCAAAAGAGTCGAAAGTGTATTTCTATGACGTACCGAACGCCAAACAATCAGTATTAAATTTCGGATATCTTGCCATGCCGGCCACCGATAAGGATTATTACCCGGCTTCAGTCATGAATTATATACTGGGAGGAGGAGGTTTTGCCTCACGTTTAACCCAGGAGCTCAGAGAAGGGAAAGGATATACCTACGGAATCAGATCGAGCTTTGATGGTTCCGATAAACCCGGGGCTTTCACGATCAGTAGTGGAGTTCGAACGAATGTAACCTACGAATCTGCGGCGCTGGTTAAAGAGATCCTTGAGAATTATCCGGATACGTTCACCGAACGGGATCTTGCAACCACTAAGAGTTTTCTGCTTAAAAGTAATGCCCGCAGGTTTGAAACTCTCGGTGCAAAACTGAATATGCTCGAAAACATGAGTGATTATGGCTGGGATGCCAACTATGTGAAAGAACGGGAGCAGATCGTGCGGGATATGACGATTGAGCAGATCTCGGAACTGGCCAGGAAATACGCCAACCCTGATCGAATGATCTATGTAGTGGTGGGTGATGCAGAAACCCAATTGCACAGACTGGAAGATCTTGGATTTGGAAAACCGATTCTGTTAAACGAAATGATCATCGAAGGGAATGAATAAGATCACTCCTTATCAATTTCAAGACATCTCTTATTCAGGGATGGCTTTTTTTGTGGGAATCGTTAAAAAATGATGCTTTATGATCGATTCCCGGTCTTTTCGGAACCCATAAATTTATATATTCCACGCCTGAATATTTATCAACTTGAAATCAAATTCACTATGAGTACCCTTGATCCTTCAGTACGCGAAAAAATTGAACAATGGCTGTCGGGCAGCTACGATGATGACACCAAATCATCGATCAGAACAATGCTTGATAACGAGCAGTATTCCGAGCTTACCGATGCTTTTTATAAGGATCTTGAATTTGGTACCGGCGGGCTCCGGGGGATTATGGGGGTTGGCTCAAACCGGGTAAATAAATACACTTTTGGTATTGCAACCCAGGGCCTAAGCAATTTTCTGAAAAAGACCTATCCCGGTGAAAAGCTGAAAGTGGCCATTGCCCACGATTGCCGTAATAACTCTGATACGCTTGCAAAAGTGGTCGCTGATGTGTTTTCTGCAAACGGAATCTATGTGTATTTCTTTGAAGGACTGCGACCAACCCCGGAACTCTCATTTGCTATTCGTGAATTAGGGTGCCAGAGCGGAGTGGTACTGACAGCCTCTCATAATCCGAAAGAATACAACGGATATAAGGCTTATGGTCCGGATGGAGGTCAATATGTGGCTCCATACGATAAAATGGTGATGGAAGAAGTTCGTAAGATCGAAACAGTAGATGAGGTGAAATTTGATGGAAATGAAGCCCTCATTGAGAAGATCGGTGAAGAACTGGATAATAAATACCTGGACGAACTGGTGAAACTTTCGGTCTCGAAAGAAGCCATTAAACGCCAGCACGACCTCAGCATTGTATTTTCTCCTATTCACGGAACCGGAGGGGTACTTGTGCCCCCTGTGCTTGAACGATACGGGTTTACCAATGTAACCCTCGTAGAAGAGCAAATGGTGGTTGATGGCAATTTCCCCACCGTGGTGTATCCGAATCCTGAGGAAAAAGAAGCCCTTACCATGGCAATGAACAAAGCCAAAGAGATCGATGCTGAACTCGTTATGGCCACCGATCCCGATTCTGACCGGATCGGTATCGCTGTGAAAGACGATAAAGGTGAGTGGGTACTCTTCAATGGAAATATGACCGGCACACTTATCATCAACTATATGCTGACCGCCTGGAAAGAAGCCGGAAAATTAAAGGGAAAAGAGTACATCGTTAAAACGATCGTTACATCGTATCTGATCGACCGCATTGCCGAATCTTACGGCGTGGAATGCTACAATACGTTAACGGGCTTTAAATTCATCGGACAACTGATCACAAAATTCAAAGGAGAAAAAGAATTTATCGCCGGTGGCGAAGAAAGCTACGGGTATCTGATCGGTGAGCACGTACGGGATAAAGACGCGATCATTTCGGCTGCTATAATTGCTGAAATGGCTGCATACTACAAAGATAATGGCAGCAGCTTGTTCGAGGCATTACTGGAAATGTATGTTGAACACGGTTTCTTCAAGGAAAGACTGGTTTCGGTTACCAAAAAAGGAAAAACCGGTGCCGAAGAAATTCAGCAAATGATGGCAGACTTCAGAAGCGAACCTCCGGCCACTTTAGGAGGAACTAAAGTAGCCGTGCTGAAAGATTATCAGACTTCAGAAGAAAAGAACCTGGAAACCGGGGAAGTTACCAAGATCGACCTGCCGAAATCTAATGTATTACAATTTGTAACTGAAGATGGCAGCATCATTTCTGCTCGACCTTCTGGTACCGAGCCCAAGATCAAGTTCTATTGCAGTGTGAACGGTACTCTGGAAAGTACCGATCAATATCACAGCAAGGATGCAGAAATGGATGCAAAGATTGATGCTATTCTCAAGGATCTGGGGGTCTGATCCGGATATTTTAGTATCTGAGTTTTTAAAAGGTTTTTCGGTTAGCTCCGGGAAACCTTTTTTTTATTATACTCACCCGAATACCAACTTTATCTTTGTATGAAATATTTACTGCTCGTTTTCTTTTCCTTCCCTGGGATATCCTCCTCCCAGCTCTATGCTCAACAACAAACCGAAAATGTGATCATCAATTCCATTTTGGATGAGATCAATGATTTTAACAACGAGCAATATGCCAACCGGGATCCACATAAACCACTTGGTGGACCTGATCTCATCCGCTTCAAAGATAGGTATAAGTTCAACCTACAGATGCTGGACAAACTTACGACACAGATAGACGCTGACACTCTGAAGTTTGATGATTATATATCCTGGGAATTACTGCGATTTACCTTGCACAATGATATCCAAAACTATGAATTCAAGGAGTATTTCAATCCCATCCTGTCTGAAAGCGGATTTCATACCAATGTGTTGTGGAGAGCTAACAGAACGTATCAATCAGCCGAACAACTTGAACAATATCTCACTGTCCTGGAGGACTTACCTCGATATTTTGATGATCATGTCGAACTAATGAGACGTGGATTAGAGTTGGGAATATCTCAACCATTAGATGGGTTACAAAACTATGAAGCCACCTATGATCCTTACATTGTTGATGATCCGGAGAGTTCTATTTTCTGGCGACCTTTTGCCTCAAAACCGGATGAAATTCAACAGGAAGAATGGGATTTTTTACAATCAACAGCGCGCGAAGTGATCAATGAATATGCCACTCCGGCCTATGAAAATCTAAAATTATTCTTCGAGAACGAATACTATCCAAAGGCCCGACCCGATCTGGGAGCTTCATCTATTCCTAATGGTAAAGCATACTACGAACACAAGGTTAGATATTATACCACGCTGGATCTCACCCCCGATGAGGTTCACGAAATGGGTCTGAATGAAGTGTCGCGAATTCGTAAAGAAATGGAAGCCATTATTGCAGATGTCGGTTTTGATGGAAGCTTTTCAGAATTCATAGAATTCCTGCGGACTGATCCTCAATTTTACCCTGAAACAGGGGAAGAACTTCTCAAAGAGGCATCATTCATAGCAAAGAAAGTAGACGGACGGCTCCCTTCACTATTTGGTCTCCTACCCCGGCAACCTTACGGAGTTGTTCCGGTACCTGATTATCTTGCTCCGAATTACACAGGTGGACGTTATTCCGGTGCACCGCTTCATTCTGATCGTGGGGGCGAATACTGGGTGAATACCTATAATCTTCCTAGCCGTACCCTGTATACACTCCCTGCGTTAACCTTACATGAAGCAATGCCCGGGCATCACCTGCAGATCGCACTTACCGCCGAAATGGAAACCTTACCCACATTCAGAAGAAATATGTACATCAATGCATTTGGAGAAGGATGGGGATTATATGCTGAATATTTAGGTCATGAGCTGGGCATTTATGAAACCCCATATGAACTCTTCGGGCGTTACACGTATGAAATGTGGCGCGCCTGCCGTTTAGTGATCGATACCGGGATACATTATAAAGGTTGGAGTCGGGATGAGGCCGTGAAATATCTGGCCGATAATTCAGCATTGTCATTACATGAAGTCAATACAGAGATCAACCGTTACATCACATGGCCGGGTCAGGCTCTAGCCTATAAAGTGGGGGAAATGACTATAAAAAGACTCAGAGAAAAAGCTGAAAATGAATTAGGGAATAACTTTGATGTTAAGGAATTCCATGATCTCATCCTTTCGAAAGGTACGGTTACCATGTCTATTCTGGAAGAAGTGGTGGACAGATACATTCAGACTAAGAACAGCTCAGATTGAATAACAGTATTGATTTACGTGTTGGGGGGCTATTACTTTAAAGAAAAGATCTTTCCGGCTTTTTGGGAAACCAATCCCTGCATTTCCAATTGAAGTAACGCCACCAGCAGCTTACTGGTCGATACTCCGATCTCATCACTCAGATCATCGATCTGGAAATCCTGCTTTTCCAGATTCTCGCAAATCAGTTTACTCTCATCATCCAGATCCAAATCTCTCCAAAGAGGTTTTTTGGGCGTATTCAGAGTGGTTGAAGCTGGTTCATTGATCTGATCTGAATTGAAGTCGAGCGGTAATTCAACCAGAATGTCATCCACCGATTGAACCAGTTTCGCAGACCCTGATTTGATCAGAAAATTACATCCTGAACCATTCAGATTTTCAATAGTATGTGGCAATGCAAATACCTCCCTGTTCTGATCCAGGGCAAGATCAGCGGTTATCATACTCCCTCCCTGCATGGCCGATTCTACAACAAATACACCGAGGCTCATCCCACTTACGATCCGGTTTCTTACAGGGAAATTACCCGAATCCGGTTTGGTACCAAGGGGAAACTCAGTGATGACAGCTCCTCCGCTTTTCACGATCTGATTAGCTATATCCGTATGCTCCCTCGGGTAAAGCATATCAATGCCCGAACCTAACACAGCTACGGTAACTCCATCAGCATCAAGTGCAGCCTGATGAGCAATTCCATCTACTCCGTAAGCTAGTCCACTGAAAATACACAGATCTTTCTCAACTAAAGCGGTTGTGATCTTTCTGGCTGTTTTTTTCCCATATGGGGATGGGTTTCTGGTTCCAATTACTGCAACACCCGGTTTTGATAAAGCATCAGGATTTCCTTTGATCCAGAATAAGGCCGGTGGATCATAGATCTGTCTCAGTAATCTTGGATACGCATCATCAACAATAGTTATGATCTGAGCTTTCACCTTTTCAGTGGCATCAAGTATCTCGTCGACGGATTTCCAGTCTTTAAAACTCAATACTGATAAAGCGGAGGCTTCTCCTATGCCGTCTACACTACGGAGTTCGGTCTTACTTTTAGAGAATATCTTCTCCGGATCGTCAAAACCTAAAGCAAGTTTTTTTACCCGATGATCTCCCAGACCCGGGATCAGGCTTAAGGCAAGAATAGCTCTTGTTCGTTCATTGCTCTTCAGATCGTGCATTTTGGATCTTCTCCCATAACGTTTCCTTTAACTCTTCCACACCGTGACCGGTAGCTGAAGATATAGGAATAACGGGAATTTCATCCTCAAAATGCAACTTTTTATTGAGCTTAAACCCTTGTTTTAAATCCATCTTGGTTATAGCTAAAACACGCGGTTTATCAACCAGATCAGGACGATAGGCTTTTAATTCATCGAGAAGTGCCTTGTATTCATATTCAATATCAGTTTCGGCACTAACCATGAATAGCAACACATTATTACGTTCTATATGTCGCAAAAACTGAATACCCAACCCTTTACCCTGATGTGCTTCTTCGATGATCCCGGGAATATCTGCCATCACAAAACTACGGTAATCAGAAAAGGTAACAACCCCGAGATTTGGTTCCAGAGTGGTAAATGGATAATCTGCGATCTTAGGCTTGGCTTCAGATAACGCAGAAAGTAACGTACTTTTCCCGGCATTTGGAAATCCGACCAATCCGACATCAGCGATCAGTTTTAGTTCTAACTCTACCACCCGTTCTTCGCCCGGCTTTCCTTCCTGAGCAAATTGCGGAGTCTGATTCGTAGAACTTTTGAAGTGCCAGTTTCCTAATCCACCTTTCCCGCCTTCTGCGATCACCAGTGTATCACCGTCATCAGTGATCTCACCCAATCTTTCACGGGTTTCAGCATCATAGGCAACGGTTCCTGGCGGTACCTCGAGTATGATATCTTCACCATCAGCTCCGGTTTTGCGACTTTTCGCACCATGTTCTCCGGCTTTAGCTTTGATATATTTCTTATACCTGAGATCCAGAATGGTATTGAGCTGCTTATTACACTTTAGTATGATATCGCCCCCCTTTCCGCCATCTCCACCATCAGGACCTCCACGAGGTACAAATTTCTCCCTGCGGAAATGTGCAGAACCATCTCCTCCCTTTCCGGCAGTTACATAAATTTTGGCATAATCGGCAAAGCGCATACTTCGGTAGTATATAAGTTCTTTAAAGCTTTTATTTGGAGCGTAAAAATACTGATAAAGTTTGGTGTAACTAAATAGAGTTTACCAACATTCAGCTTAATAAAAACCTATGAATGGAAAGGATTTATAGGTTTTCGAGAATGAAATTTGTCATGAGTTTCCAAAGGTGGTGCCGGGCATTTCCACCATCATAAATGGAATGTGCCAGATTTGGATAATACATGGTTTGAAACTGAACATCCTTTGCAATGAGCTCATTTACCATTTCCACCGCATTCTGAAAATGCACATTATCATCTCCGGTACCATGAATAAGTAAATAATTACCTTCGATCTCACCCGCTTTATTGAGTGGAGCGCTAACCTCGTACCCATTGGGATTAAGCTGTGGAGTCTGCATGTATCGTTCAGTGTAAATGGTATCGTAAAACTTCCAGTGTGTTACAGGAGCAACTGCAATCGCTGTGCTGAATACATCATTTCCTTCTTCGAGCGAAAGCGTACTCATATAGCCCCCATAGCTCCAGCCCCAGATTCCCAACCGATCCGCATCCACATATGGAAGTTGTGCGATCTGTTTAGCCGCGGAAACCTGATCCTGCGTTTCATACACGCCGAGCTGTTTATAGGTCTGTTTCATGAAATCCGACCCCCGGGCACCGGTTCCCCGATTATCTACCGAAACCACAATATAACCTTGATTGGTCAGGTATTGATGCCACATCGGGCGCTGACCAGCTTCAAAATTTCTGTTTACTGTCTGACTCCCCGGGCCACCATACACATACATCAAAACCGGATATTCCTTCGTGGAGTCAAAATCAGCGGGTTTCATGATGTAAGCATTCAGGGAATTTTCATTTACATCAACGGTGAAAAATTCTTTCTCCGACCATTTATACTCACCGATCGTTTCGATGAGATCTTTGTTATCCACAAGTGTTCTGATCCGCTTCCCTCCTGCCTCATGCAAAGAGATCTCCGGTGGTTTGTTGTAATCAGAATATGTTTTTATAAAGTATCTGAAATCTTTGCTCATGTTAATGGAATGCCAACCGGGTTTTGCCGTCATCTCTTTCTTTCGGTTTCCATCCACCCTTATACGATAAAAATGACGTTGCAACGGTGATTTCTCCGTGCTTATGTAATACAGGTTATGCCGACGTTCGTCAAATCCCACGATCTCAGTAACATCATAATTCCCGCTGGTGATTTGATCCAGTTGTTCTCCACTCATGTTATAGAGATAAGCGTGATTATACCCGTTCTTGTCGCTGGTAGTGATAAACTGTTTTCCGTTTTTCAGGAAAATGAGATCATCTGAAATATCGATCCATGTATCACTTTCTTCTGTCAGTATCACTTCGGCAGACCCATCTGTTACATCTGCAAATAACAGGTCCAGCTTGTTTTGCAAGCGATTCATTCTTCGGATGGATAACAGATTGTTATTGATGGTCCAGTTTATTCTTGGGATATATTGATCTGTCTCCTCTCCCACATCCATCTTCGTTATTTCGGTCGTTTCAAGATCATACACATGTATACTAACTACCGAGTTTTTTTCACCGGCTTTTGGATATTTGAATTGAACCTGACCCGGATATAAGGAGCCCCATTCCGTCATAAAGAACTGTTTCACTTCCGATTCATCAAACCGATAAAAGGCGATCCGATTACTTTTAGGAGACCAGAACCAGGCCTTCGCAAATCCAAACTCTTCTTCGTATACCCAGTCAGCGGCACCATTTATGATCTCATTGTATTTACCATCTTCCGTTATCCGGGTTGTTTCACCGGTTATCAGATCAACCCAGTACAGATCATTATTTTGAACAAATGCGGCTTTTTTCCCATCCGGAGACAATTCTGCATACTGCTGTTTTTCTTCACTATCGGTGAGGGGACTTAGGCTCTTCCCCTCAATCGTATACACAAAATAACGTTCTTTTGTACTTCGCCGCCAAAGCTGCTCTACATCAGTCTTTATAAGAATGCTTTGCTCATTGGATGATAATTCGTATCCCTGTACTTCTATTCCGTCCGGGTATGCAGAACTTGTGTGGCTGGCACCGTCAAACAGTACCTGCTCGTTTCCGTTAACAATGTTGAATCGAACGATCTTTTGTCCCCGGATCGCAGTATAGTAATTTCCATCATTCATCCATCGTACCTGTTCAATACCTTCGGGACTGAATGTGTCGTCGAAGAGGTGTTCAAATTCGATGGGATTATTTTGGGCGAACAGACTGGAGCTAAGAGCTACGAGAATGACTAAGCTATAACGTAGTTTCATTACTTACTGTTTAATTGATACAGTAATACCATGCAAATGCCTGGCGACTGCGATTCTATGTTAATATGTAGTGACTAATAATTTATTTACTGATCAGCGAAAGAAGCTGTGTAAGCTTATCCTTCATTTCTGTTCGCTGAACTATAAAATCCAAAAATCCGTGTTCCAACAGGTATTCTGAGGTTTGAAACCCTTCCGGCAGATCCCTGCCAATGGTTTGGCGGATCACCCTCGGTCCGGCAAAACCTATCAAAGCGCCGGGCTCAGCAACGTTAAAATCACCAAGCATTGCGTAACTAGCCGTTACACCACCAGTAGTTGGATTTGTTAAATAGGAAATAAAGGGAACGCCGGCTTCATCAAGTAACGCTAATTTTGCAGATGTCTTGGCCATTTGCATCAGGCTAAGTACACTTTCCATCATTCGGGCTCCCCCGGTTTGAGAAATGATGATCAGCGGGATCTTTTTTTCCCGCGCATGATCAATGGCTATCCCCAGACGCTCGCCTACTACCGAGCCCATACTTCCACCAATAAAAGCAAAATCCATACAGCCAACCACTATATCGATGCCGTTCATCTTCCCTGCACCAATGCGGGCGGCATCTGTCAATCCGGTTTTTTTCTGTGTTTGCTCCAATCTGTCTTTGTATTTCTTACGATCGGTAAAATCAAGAGGATCGGTGGGCTGAACTTCAGCCCCTAATTCAGTGTATTTGCCATCATCAAAAATGATATCGAAATATTCTTTACTTCCGATTCTGAAATGATAACCGCTGAGCGGATCAACAAAGAGGTTGTCCTCCAATTCTCTGCGGTGAATGGTTTCACCGGTGGTGGGGACCTTCACCCAAACACCTTCCGGCATTTCTTTCTTTTCAGAGGTCTGTATGTTTTCTTCTTGTCTTTTAAACCAGGACATAAATTCCGTTTTTCAAATTTTGGCTAAAATAAAGATTCTAGGTATTAAACAAGAATCTAATTCAATGTAGCGGTCTGTGTCAATCGTGTTATGATGGTGAATTATTCACCTGATTCGAAGTAATATACTCAGGATCAAGCGCTTCTACTTCGGTTCGCTTACAAAATTGCACCGCCGTCGACTGCTGGTATAATTTTATGAGATTACCTGCTGAAATAGCTGCATCATCCATTACTGTTACCGTTGAAAGAAGTTCCTTATTCAAACGATGTAATCCGGTTCCAATAACCACATCCCCATCTTTTATCATTGCTTCAAAGTCTTTGATCTCCATCACTGTAGCATTCGTTTTCGCCTCCGGATCCCCAACATCATTTTTAATAAAAGATTGGTGATAAACATGCGTACGGCGTGCATCAATAATGGAGTGGATGGTTCCTGTAGTTTCCGGTGAGATAGATTCACTACTCGCAAAACCAGCCAGAGTGTTACACGCAAACAATGGGATGTTTTGCTGAAAGAGCAGGCCTTTAATGGCACTTGCTGCAATTCGAAGTCCGGTGTAAGAACCCGGTCCGTTACTTACTAACACCGCTTCTAAGTCACCAATGTTAAATGCATGTTCATTGATCAGTTCTTCAGTGAACAAAAACACATGATCGGAATGCACACTTCTTCCGGTGATCCTTTTTTGAAAGATCTCACCTTCATTATTCAGAAAAGCGACTGAGCAAACCTGAGTAGATGTCTCGTAGGCTAAGATCATTCCTGAATCTCTATAAATTCAGGACTTTCAACTACAAACTGCCAGTTCCCACGATATTGGGAAAACCGGCCGTAAAATTTGATCTCTGTATCTGTTCCGGCTACCTCACCAAGTACTTCATTCAAACGAAATGATGGAGCATACACATCATAAGTTGAGCCATTAACCACAAAATCGTAGTCCTTGGTAACATTTGCTTTGAGATAGAAATATTCGTTAAAGAATTCCGGAGTCACTGTTGGATCAACTTCGGTAAAATCCTGTTCGGTCTTATACATGGTTGGGAGATGGTATTCTACAGGATTTGGCTTCCATTGGTCGTCATCTCCGGAGGTTATTGTCATATTAGACATAATAAAAGCATTTAACTCTTCCCTTTTATCCTCTTCCTCTATCACTTTGAATTTCATGCTTACCGGCAAATGATCTGAATATCCGCTTCCGACAAATGTTGAACTCCAACGTTTAGGTTCTCCGGAGCTTGAGAAGGTATTGAACTCAAAATCTCCCTTATCAAATGAATCTTCCACATACCGAATTCCGGTCAGATCATACATACCTGGTGAGATCATGATTTGCATCAAAGTACCCCAATAGCCCCGATAAGTATCCGATCCTCGTTCATTAATCGGATAATTGTACCACAAGTTATAAACGTTTACATCATCACATTTTTCAGGCATTTTTTGACCATTTGAAGTCTCAAAGCTTAAAGCTTTACCAGTAAAACATAATTTGTCTCCACTTGAACCCAACACATCATTGATCGCTGTTTTGGGGAAATCATATCTGGTACTTTGGTTGTAATCGGAGTTGAAATCCCCTGCCAACACGAAATCAATTTGTGGGTTTTCGGCCAGCAGTATATCCAATCTGTCTCTGAGTACCTGCGCATTTTGGAGTCGGACCTCTTCCATCTCGGCACTTCCTGCCCCCGATTTCCAGTGATTGGCAAATACCACCAATTCGTTTCCATGCACATCAATGTGAGCTTCCAGGATCGGGCGGGCTCTTTCTAAAGGATGAATTCTGGTTTTTTCTCTGAGCACCGGAAATCTGGAAAATACTGCCGTTTTCTGAACAGTAGTTGGCTCCCCATTCTCCATGGGCGGATAGCCGACTTCCACCTGATAATTCCACATTCCCGAATCGATCATCCCTTTCAGAAGTAACCATTCGGAGGGCAGATCTTTTACTTTTTCGTCGAACTCGGTGGTGAGCATTTTTTCCAGTGTGGTATGTGCATACTGCCCCAGAAAATCTCCTGCATCGGCGTAATCGTCTTTGGTTGGGCTAAAATCACTTTCCAGTTCTACCAAAGCCAGAATATCCGGCCCTTTCCCGTCATTGTATTCTTTTAACACCTGAATGGCATGCTGTATCTTCGTAAGTACATCTTCTTTGGTGTACAGAGGATTTCCTTCCCGATCGGTGGTGTTATAGTCGCTGTATTTTGCGATCCCATCCGCATCAAATAAATTCTCCACATTATACGTCACAAAAGTGTATTCAGCCGGCGCAGACCGAACATCTGCCGGTTCAGCAGATTTACAATTTGCTGAAATGATCAGCAACAGGGAAATAAATAGGTTTTTTAGCATCTGAGTATACATTTTAATCCTTCATATCATCATACCGGTTAATCATCCCTTTTTTGAATTTCCACTATTTCAGCGAAGAACAAAAAAGAGTGATGGACCAATTAAATGATCACTTCAATTCGTTCAAATGAAGCTGACCTTTGTTAAAGATCCCTAAAGCCCGGCCGGTTAACTTAGTATCCAGGTAAGGTGAGTTTTTAGATTTTGATCGCACGTTCTTCAGATCAAAGGTCCATTCTTCATCCGTATTAAAGAATGTAAGGTTTGCTTCCGCTCCTTCCTCGATCTTTAATTCAGGCAGATTGAGAATTCCTCTCGGGTTATAGCAAAGCTTTTCTACCAACTGCTGAAGATCTAACTTCTTGGTTTGCAGCAGGCGCATATTGGTGATTGCCCAGGCGGTCTCCAGTCCCAGAATTCCGTTTGGCGCATAAATAAATTCAACTTCTTTTTCTTCTATGGCGTGTGGGGCATGATCGGTGCAGATCACATCAATGGTTCCGTCCACCAATCCCTCGATCATGGCATCCACATCTTCCTGAGTTCGGAGTGGCGGATGCATTTTAAAATTGGTATTGAATTTCTGTCGGTCGATCTCCTCATCGGTTAGATCAAAGTGATGGGTACAAACCTCGGTGGTTACATTAATGCCTTGTTTCTTAGCCTGACGAACCAGATCCACCCCTTTTGCAGTGCTTATATGAGCCACATGAATATGTCCGCCTGTATATTCAGCCAGTAAAATATCACGGGCGATCATAGTTTCCTCCGCAATTCCGGGTGTTCCGTCCAGACCGAGCCGGGTAGATACTTTCCCTTCATTCATATGTCCCGGACGCGATAATTCAAGATCTTCTTCATGATTGATGATCGGCATTCCGAGCATAGATGAATATTCCAGTGCCACCCGCATTACCTGCGAATTATAGACCGGATCCCCGTCATCACTGAATGCAACTGCTCCGCCATCTTTCATATCGGCCATTTCTGCAATTGATTTACCGGCACGGTCTTTAGTCACGCATCCGATCGGGTGAACATGAACCGGGGTGTCTTCGGCTTTTTTTATGATGTACTCCACGACATCACGGGTGTGAGTGGCCGGTTTGGTATTGGGCATACATGCAACGGCTGTGAAACCTCCAAAAGCAGCTGCATCTGTTCCGGTTTTGATCGTTTCTTTATGCTCAAAACCCGGTTCGCGCAAATGAACATGCATATCCATCCATCCCGGACTTACATAGGCTCCGCCAAAATCCTTTACTTCTTCGTCTTTAGATGGTTTCAGATCTGCCCCGATCTCTTTGATGATTCCATCTACAATTCTGATATCTGTGATTTCATCCCCTTTATGGGTTTTACTTACCGGACGAAGGTTTTTGAGAAGCATCTGATTTAGTCTACAGGTTTAAATTTGCTCTCAAATATAGGAGATTTACAGGAGTGAAATGAACCGTATTAACGGTTCGATCTTGTTCTCTAAAATGCAGTAAGCACTTTTGTTACCCCACCCTGTGTTTATCTGAAGAAACTACATTTTCAACCGTCCATTCTACCTGTTGTTGAAATGGAGCTTGTCGTACTTCACAGTCTTGTTTATCACAAAGCGGACAGGAAAAATCGTGGCAGTAATCGGGATGAATATTTAATTCGATGCGTTCACCAAATTTATTCAATATCAGGGCTTCGAGTTTATCAGTCTCGTCATGGCCTTGTTTCACCGTAAAATACCAGGGCACGGTAAGATGACAATCAATATGCAAGACACTACCGTATTTCACTATCCTGAGATTATGCAGGTCCACCCAGTTAGTTTCTCTGTTGTCCTGTAAGTATGTGACCAACTCTCGTAATAATTGTTGGTCAGATTCATCCATGATCCCGGCTATGGCATGTCGAATGATCTGTAATCCCATTTTCATGATGAATAACGCGAAAATTATAGCGGTGGCTCCATCCAGCCAAAACCGGCCCGTAAATGAGATCAGAAACAGTCCGATAATGATTCCAAGCGTGGTATACGTGTCTGTTTGCAGATGCCGCCCGCTGGCTTTAAGTGCCAGAGAATTATTTCGTTTTCCGGTCCGGTAGGCCCAGGTGCCAAAGCCATAATTCACTACTGCGGAGAAACTGATGATGGCTATACCCCAGTCCAGTTGTTTCAGATCCGGGGGATCAAAAAAGCTTTGAATGGCTTCAAAAATGATAAATAATCCGGCAATCGTGATCAGAGTCCCCTCAATTCCGGCTGAAATAAATTCGACTTTTCCGTGTCCGTACGGATGACTTTCGTCACGAGGTCGTGCGGCTATGATCAGGCTTCCTAAGCCAATAAAACCGCTTATTACGTTCACTATACTTTCCAGTGCATCGGTAAGGATGGCTACGGATTGGGTTAAATACCAGGCTACGATCTTAATAGAAAACAGAATAACCGCTATTACGACGATATATCGTTGAACCCGGATATTTTCTTTGGCAGACATTCAGTTAAAATACCACCCCGAAATGGAAATCGCACCCGAAGCGATAAACAAATTTTTGATTAGCAAATTTGTTTGGATCTGTATTAATTCCATCATTGTTGAGGATCACTATCAATCACGGAAAAAATTATGAATCAATACATCTTGATCTTTCGGGGACAGAAGGGAGATGATCATTCTGAAGAAGCATTAAAAGAACGGCTTCAGGTGCATGTGAACTGGATTGAAAAGCTCGGTGATCAACATGTGGATTCGCAAAGACTGGATAATCACGGAGCGCATGTGATCAGCATTTCGGAAGTGGAAACAGAGGGGGATTTTATGGGTATCCGTGAAGTGATCCTCGGCTTCACCATCATACTCGCCAAAGATATGGACGAAGCCATCTTTTTGGCAAAAACCTGCCCTCTGCTAACTTATTACGAAATAATTGTTCGGCCCGTAGTGGTTTAATTCTCTGGCATTTCGAATGTACTGTCGTCGATTGTGGCCTTTTCTACGGTTGTGATGGTCATATCCATTAACACACTTCCACCTGTTTTGGCAGTAATTGAATGAGGCACTTTATATCCATCGATCTCTTTATAATCCGAAAAATAAGTAGTAACGGTACTACCGGCAGATGGTCCTGCCGTAACTTTAGATTCAACCATCACTCTGAGTCCGGTGTCTTTGGAATAATAATGATCTTGTTTTCCCGATGGTGCCTCAATGTAAATATGATAATAATCAGCGCCGTCAATGGTTGATTCTCCTTTGTATTCGAAGGAATACCCCTCTTCACCCATATGCAGAAATACATCATCTCCGATCCCCGCATCAGACACTTCAGAAGCGGAAACTTTCTGTGGAGCCGTTGAGCCCATCATGGGATTGATCATCCACGCTGTCTCTCCGTTGGTAGCCTGAATGATAGACTGACCCATAACCTGTGATTCAACCCGTACTTTACCGGGACTTTTCACATACATAGTAACCGGGATATTCATCCCCATCATAGACATGGAACCCACCATTTTGGATTCTGAGAAAGCAACTATAGCCTCCTCCCCACCAATGGCATTCAGATAACGTTCTGCCACTTCCTCGGTTGATTGTGCCAGTAAAGTTGCCGGCAGAACTAAGATCGCAATTAATATGTATTTCATTTTTTTCATAAAGAACACCATTTCCTGGATTTAATTAACATTGTTAGATGGATGATGAAAACACGAGATCTGGTCGGATCAGTTTTCCGGCAAGTCAAATATGGTAGGATCGATCTCAGTAATATCAACTTCAGAGATATTCATCACCATTACATCATTTCCCTCACTGGAAATTCTGATGTGATGTGGCATTGTATACCCGTCCACATCTTTATAATCGTCAAAATAAGTGGTCACTTCCGTTCCTGCAGCTTCCCCTTCTTCCACCGTTGCTTTCGCGAAGGCTCGTAACCCTGTTTTCTTTGAGAAAAAATGTTGCTGAAATCCTACCGGTGATTGAACATCGATCTGGCTGTAGGTTTCGCCCTCAACTTCTACTTCTCCTACATAAGTAAATTCATAACCGGGTTCACCAATATGCAGAAACAGATCGTCCCCGAAATCAGGATTCTGGATCTGATCCATTGATATTTCTGTCGGCCCACTTTGTCCCGACATAGGATTCACGGTCCATGCTTTTTTTCCATTGCTGGCCTGAATGATCTTTTGCCCCATCATACTTATTTCTACACGAACCATATCCGGTTTTTTCATGTAGATCGTAATTGGAACATCAATTCCCATCATCGTCATATCCCCTTCAAACCGTCCCTGTTCGAACCCGGATATCGCTTGTTTTCCACCCACTACTTCCAGATAGCGGTTGGCTACCTTATCCAGTGGTTCTACCGACTTACAGGCCGGAAGCAATAAAATGACAAATAATAAATATCTAAGTGTTTTCATTTCGAATGATTTGATGATGTTTTCTGCCTATTCCGGACTTTTAACCACTACATAATCCCCTTCAAAAGAAGCATATAATTCATCGTCTTCATATATACCGGCTTTCAATGTGATACGGGCTTTTCCGAACCGTTCAAAAGTACTCAGAAATTTTTGAATTTCAACTTCATCCGGCATTTCAAGCTGAGAAACAAAATCGGTGAGAACAGGTTTTATGAAAGAAGTTTCCCCACGACTGCCTACTATAATGGGAGTTGGAGTATAATGATCGATAAGAAAACGAATGAAAGCCCAACCCGTAGTTAGAAATAAACTGTCAATGCTTCCTCCAAAAGCCGACCCTCTGTGATTTATATTCTTATCAATAGGTAGTGACAATTGTACTTCATTGTTCGAGAGTTTCTCGATCTTCATTCCCATCGCTTTGGTGATCGGGATATTGGTGTAAATATAATCCTGTGCTTCGGCTACCGTCATCGCTTCTTTTTAAATGAATGGCTGTGAAATTATCCCTATCATTGGCCGAAATCCAATCGAATATGAGCGACCAACTACCCTTTTTGTTTGATATACCAACCGTTACCGAGTTAACGGGAAAAATTAAATCCCTGCTGGAGCAGAATTTCAACGACATTCTGGTTGAGGGTGAAGCAAGCAATGTTAAGCAAAGTGCAAACGGTCATATTTACTTCACGCTAAAAGATTCTGGTGCGCAATTACCTTGTGTGATTTGGAGAAGCACCGTACAACGCTCCGGAATCAGGTTAACCGATGGTCAGCAGATCGTTGTGGGAGGGGATCTTCAGGTATATGCCCCGCATGGCCGTTATCAGTTGATCGTAAGTCTGGTTCAGCAGGCAGGAATTGGCAAATTGCAACAAGCTTTCGAAGAACTTAAATCCCGGTTAAAGTCCGAAGGCCTGTTCGAGGACATTCATAAAAAACCATTACCACGATTTCCGAAGACCATCGGAGTGGTCACCTCAAAAACAACAGCAGCTTTTCAGGATATAAGGTCTACGCTGGAGAAACGCTGGCCGATGGCTGAGATCAAATTGTATCATGCCAGTGTGCAAGGTGTGAATGCAGCGCCGGAGATCGTAAAAGGGATCAATTACTTCTCCCGAACTAAAAATGCAGATCTGGTGATCATCAGCCGTGGCGGAGGATCGTTAGAAGACCTGTGGCCGTTTAATGAGGAAGCCGTTGCCAGAGCCGTCTTTGATTGTGAGATCCCGCTCATCTCGGCTGTGGGTCATGAAGTGGATTTCTCCATCTCTGATTTTGTGGCCGATCTGAGAGCAGCTACCCCAACTCAGGCTGCCGTATTGGCCACTCCTGATATCAATGAGATCAGAATGCAGGTTGAAGACCTTACCCGTCGACTGGAACTGAATACCAAAGGAGCCATTCAATATTATAAAGACAGGGTGCAAAGTCTTTCCCGATCTCATGCACTTTTGGCTGTTCAACAAAAAATGGTACAGGCCAGATCAGATATTCAGAATCTAACTGCCCGATTATCTCATCAGACCATAAGTTCCATCAGTGAACGAAAAAGTCATCTGCAAAAGCTGATCCATCAACTCGATAAACAGAATCCTAACGCAGCACTAGAAATGGGATATACCCGCATTTGGCAGGATTCGAAGTGGATAAAAACATCCGGTGAGCTTTCAACAGATCAGGATATCACCATAGAATGGAAAGATAAACGTTTAAATTTCAGTAACTAACTAACCTCTTATTGTTTTAATTGATTTCTGTTTGTAAATAAGTCTAAATTATTAGTGTTAGCTATTGCTTTCAAGGTCAAAATCTGATTATTTATGAGAATCTAAATCGAAGTTCTCTGCTAACATCTCAGAGTCACTTCCATTAAGCTAAACTGCAATTGAAACGATTAACAGCCTCTGGCGATGATGGATTATTTTATACAAGCCATTCTTACTTTTTTAAAATCTGTACTCAAATCGGAACGAATTATTCAGGTACCGGTGTATTCTTACCATAAACCAATCCTAAGTACAAAGTATCCATTTCCGGAACGTAGATGAGATATTAAAAGCTCCGTTCAGAATTCAATTACCTACAACTATCAATCACTGAGTAGATCAGGGAAGTCCCGGACTCAGAACCACATCTGTAAATCAACAGGTACAACAAATCTATGACTGCTTTAAAAAAATCAATACACAGTATACAGGAGTTCTTTAAAACAGAGTCCTCGTCAGGGATCATTTTGATGATCTCTACCCTAATCGCATTGGTGATCGCCAATTCACCATTTTCAGCGATTTATTTTGAACTTTTTCAGGAAAAATTAGCGGTAAACCTGATCGTAACTGAGATCAACAAACCCCTGATCTTATGGATCAATGACGGCTTGATGGCCATCTTTTTTCTGCTTATCGGCCTGGAGATAAAACGGGAGTTATTGTACGGTGAACTGTCTGATTTTAAAGCGGCCGTTGCTCCGGTCGTTGCCGCTATTGGCGGGGCGATCGTTCCCGGATTGATCTTTTATACATTGAATGCAGGTACCGAATTTTCGGATGGGTGGGCAATAGCCATTGCTACAGATATTGCCTTTGCTATCGGCATTTTAACCTTATTAGGATCGAAAGTACCGATCTGGGCAAAAGTTTTTTTAACCGCAGTAGCTGTTGTTGATGATCTTATCGCTGTTCTGGTTATTGCTTTGTTCTATACTTCAAGTATTAAGATGGTCGCATTAGCTATTGCGGCCGGTAGTTTTACTGTACTACTGATCTTGAACTTCACCAACCAACGTTCCCTGGTCCTTTACCTGATCGTAGGTTTGGTCATGTGGGTGGCATTTCTAAAATCCGGAGTTCATGCTACCATTGCAGGAGTATTGCTAGGATTAACCATTCCCGCAAATACAAGAGACGAAGATTCTGAATCCCCGCTTGAAAAAATGGAACATTGGCTGCATCCATGGGTCGCCTACGGGATCATTCCGATTTTTGCCTTTGCCAATGCCGGTGTGGCGATCAATGGAGATATGATCGCAAAAGCAATGAGTTCTACTCTCACCTGGGGAATCATTATCGGATTATTTGTTGGAAACCAGGTCGGTATTTTTCTATCAGTATCTGCCATCCGGAAATTCATCCCTGATGTATTTCCTGACAAAAAAGGAACCGGTCTGATCCTCTACGGACTTGCCTGTTTAAGTGGTGTGGGGTTCACCATGTCGTTGTTCATTGCGGGTTTGTCGTTTACAGATGCCGAATTACTGGAATACACTAAAGTGGGGATCATTGCCGGGTCTTTACTGAGTGGATTGATCGGGTTTCTGATCATTCGGGCAGGAATAAATAAGTTGAGTGTACAAAATCCCTGATAAACCTTAAGCTCCCGACAGAAACCGGGAGCTTCTTTTTTTAACAAACAATCACTGTTTTTCATGCTTAAACATCTTTTATCAGCATTATTTACCGTCGTACTCTTAACCGGTCTTTCCATTCTGAAAGCTCAGAATTCTTCTTTAAAACCGTATGGAAATATCCGTTTCGCCCATCTTGGTAACAGTGAAAGTGCGGATGGTCTTGGTGGTGATAACACGTCTGTTAGGATCAGGATCGGAGTCTCCTATGAATTTTCTGAATCCCATATGTTCCGGGCAAGATTAGCCGGAACACTATCCAAAGATCTGGATCAATTAAACTTTACGATCCTTTCTGATGGTGGGCGGTTAAACTATAACAGCTTTTCTTTTGATGAGTTCTATTATCAATATCAGATGGAAGGCACCCTGCTCAAATTAGGACGGTTTCAACAAAGTATCCCTGTTCTTACTAATGCCAAACGTAGTCATTTCCGCTTTCAGAGTAATGCGAATTTTATACACTGGTCGGATGGCTTGTATCTGAAGCATTGGGTAAATGATGAGTGGTTTGGTGAAGCTGTTGTGGAATACCAACCTAAGGATCACCTCACTTATTCCTATCAGGGACCGCTCAATTTCAATCAACATGATCATAATGTAACCACCTATGTCGGTCTCGAAAATCGAACGAGGGATGCCAATAATATCATTCAAAAAGGCTTCGGACTTTTCGTTGCTCCTCAGGCATATCTCTATGACGGATCATTTAAAACGTATGCGGCTATAATGAGTCGGTTAGTCTACGACCTCCCGGCCCGAGACCTGTTGAGCGGAGGCTCTTTCAGAATTGGAGCTGAGATCGGTCAGAATATTACATCTTCATTTAATGAAGGAACAAGCATGGTGCTTTCCGCCGGTATCAATAATGTCTCCGAAAAGCATGAGCTGATGGTGGAATTCGCAAAAACAGACGCGGAATGGCTAACGGCTACAGCCTATGGAGTAAACTCAGATGAAATTGAAATTCGCTACCGGTATTTCATTTCCCGTTCTCTGAATCTGGACTTCAGATACCGGATCAGAAATTCCCGGATTTCTGGTCAACCAACCATGTTCAGTACTTTTCTGAGAGCCACTTATTCTTTCTGATCAGTTCACCTGCTTAGGATAGGAACCGTAAATCTGTACTTCTTCAGCTTCTTTTGAAAGTTCATTCAATGCGTTGGCCGTGTTCTCATCTGCACTATTGGCTTCAATATCTACATAAAAAGAATATCTGAATGGCTCATGTATGATAGGCCGGGATTCCAGTTTACACACATTGATGCCGTGCTTATGCAATACATTGAGACAATCGACCAGTGAACCTTCAGCATGAGAGGTAACCATTCTCAGGGAGGTTTTGCAAGGAATCTGGGTATCGATCACAACCGGTTGATTCGAAACTACTACAAAACGGGTATAATTTTCCTGTTGATTGGCGATATCGTGCGCAATTACATGCAACCCATAATGATCTGCCGCATGTGCTCCCGCAATGGCTGCCTGAGAGAGATCCCCATCTTCCAAAACTTTTTTGGCAGAAATGGCGGTATCGATGTAGGATTCGACTTTACATCTGGGAAGCTTTGCCAGGAACCGGGTGCATTGCTCAATGGCTTTCGGATGTGAGAGAATACGTCTGATCTGTGAAACTTCCACCGGTTCAACAGCCAGCAGGCAATGCACAACTTTAATGATCTCCTCCCCTATAATGTGCAGATTAGATTCCCCGAGTATATCATAGGTGTCGTTGATGGATCCGGCAGTGGTATTTTCGATGGGAAGCACTGCGTAGTCAACATGACCATCTTTTAATGCTTTGGCAGCCTCCTGAAAAGTATCGTAGCCGTAGCAATCAACCTGAGTGTACCGTTCACTAAAATGTCGAATGGCCGCAAGGTGACTGTAAGCGCCATCCGTACCCTGATAACTGATCCTCACCTGATGAGCATCGTTTTGATTTTGATGATCCACCAATGAATGCGTTTGAAACCTCACTGAATTAGTAATGATCTCGCGAAAAAGATGCTCAGCGTAATATCTGTCCAGCCCCACTTCTGTGGCCAGATCCCTGATCTTATTAAGCAGGCGTTCTTCCCGTTCCAGATCACGGATACCGGTATTCGTCTCCAGTTTGTAGGACGAAACCTCTTTCACCAGATCCTGCCTTTCGGCAAGTGCTTTGAGGATCGTTCGATCTATATCATCGAGTCGTTGTCTGATCAACTCTAAATCATTCTTCATAACATGCATTCAATGAGTGTGAGGTCTGAAAGTAGTAACTTTGAATTGAAAATCAGCATAATTATTTGAACTGCTCTCTCAACTATTTTGTTAGTTCCGTAACTATTATAACAATAGTTTTAGTTTGAATGTGTTACTTTAGGCTGATGTGAAAATTCACAGAATCTTCACATTTCTGGAGTACCTTCAGATCAATTTGAAATTTAATTACTTAGAGGTCCAATGAACATTCTAGTATCTTTATTATTAATACTTTTTGTGAGCAATCCTTTCACTAATTCTTCTATTGAAAAGCCCGCCGCTAACGACGACAAAGTTGAGATCACCATTGAAGCTAACGATCAAATGCGTTTCAATCTGAGCGAGATCAAAGTTAAAGAAGGAGACACCGTTGTATTAACTCTTAAGCATGTTGGTAAACTTCCTAAAGCAGCTATGGGTCACAACTGGGTTCTTCTGAAAAAAGACGTTGCCATGGCCGATTTTGCGAAAACTGCAATGACAGCTAAAGCTACTGATTACATCCCGGAAGGAACAGAAGATGTAATCGTTCACACCAAAATGTTAGGTGGTGGTGAAGAAACAACTATCGAATTTGAAGCTCCTGCAAAAGGTGAATATACTTTTATTTGCAGCTTCCCGGGTCATTATGCCCTCATGAATGGAAAATTCATTGTTGAGTAATCTCCGATTATTTCAACTATCCTGATTAAGTGTCCGCCGGTTATTAAGTTAGCCGGCGGTTTTTTTATGCCTCCTTTTCAAAATCGCTTTCCCTTTAACCATCCATTTTTTTTAACGGGCATTTATATCTACTATTCCCTTTTATAATCAATGGGGAATACATGAAGCTATATTTCAAAATCACTTTTCTGCTTGTTACTTTTTTAGTTAGCGCTCCTATTTTTAAAAGCGTACAAGCACAGGAAACCCGGCTATTAAGGCAACCAAGCATTAGTAATACCCACATCACTTTTACCTACGGCGGGGATGTTTGGGTTACTAAAATTGATGGTACAGATCTGGTACGAATCACCAGTACGCCTGCGGTAGAAAGTGATCCTCAACTATCGCCCGATGGCAAATGGATTGCTTTCACTTCAAACCGTGCGGGTGGCAATTCTGTGTATATGGTTCCGGTTGAAGGTGGAGCCCCAACACGCCTGACCTGGCATCCTAATTCATCGAGTGCTAGAGGATGGAGCCCGGATGGGAAATACGTGCTTTTTGCCTCAACCCGAGAAACCGCCCCCACTACCTACAACCGACTTTGGAAAGTATCTGTGGATGGCGGTCCCGCTGCATTAGTGAGCGAACAATGGGGGTTTGATGGAAGTTATTCTCCGGATGGGAAGAAAATAGTGCTCGACAAAATGAGCCGCTGGGATACCGAATGGCGAAATTATCGTGGCGGTCAAAATACACCGCTTATTATTCTTGATTTAGCTTCTCAAAAAGAGACTTTAATTCCAACCGAGCGCTACAAAGACATTGAACCGGTTTGGGTTGGTGATAAGATTTACTTCCTTTCAGACCGTGACTGGATCGTGAATGTCTGGTCGTATTCGGTGAGTTCTGGAGAACTGAAACAGATCACCAAATTCAAAGAAACCGATGTTAAATCATTAGATGCCAATGGCGATCAACTCATCATCGAACAGAATGGTGATCTTCATCTGGTTGATCCTGCTACAGGGAAAACCACAAAGCTTAAAATCACTGTAAAAGGTGATTTCCCATGGTCAGAAACCCAATGGGAAGATGTTAGCGATCGCGCCACCAATATTTCACTATCCCCCACCGGTAAGCGTGTGATAGCCGAAGCCCGTGGTGAAATTTTCACCATTCCTGTTGAACATGGCGACGTTCGAAATATCACACAATCTTCCGGTACTGCCGATCGAGCTCCGGTATGGTCTCCCAATGGGGATCAGATCGCTTATTTCAGTGACAAAGGTGGCAAATATGCGCTCTATCTGGATTCTCAGGATGGTGTTGAAGATGAAAGAAGAATCGATATCGGAGAATCAAAACTGGGCTGGGAAATTACCTGGTCACCGGATGGAAAATACATCGCTTTTGATGACGATGATGCCCGACTTCGTCTCATTGATGTAGAAAAAGGTAAAATCAAAACCATTGCCACCGGAGGCAGCAGTTGGGATCGAGGTTCTATGGATTTGACCTGGTCACCCGATTCTAAAAAGCTCGCATTCACCTCTTCGGGAGATAATAATTTCCGAAGAATTATGATTTGGTCAGCCGATGATAATTCAGTCACTCAACTTACAAATCCATTTGCCGATGCTTTTGCTCCGGCATGGGATCGTGACGAAAAACATTTCTACTTCCTTGCTAGTACCGATGTCGCCTTAGGTTCTGGTTGGGCCAACACCAGTGCCATGACTTCCGATCCCGAATACGCTGCATATGTGGTGGTTCTTCGTGAAGATGAAGATTCGCCATTCATTCCGCGTAGCGACGAAGAAAAAGTTAAAGCTGAGGATGAAGAATCTGAAGAAGAAGCAGAAGCCGAAGAATCGGAAGAAGCCACGCTTACAATCGATTTCGAAAACATTGACAGACGCACCATTGCTCTTCCAATCCCGGCTGCCAACTATACACAGGTGACAAGTGGTCCTGCCGGCTCGGTATTTATCGGCGAACGTGGAGATGATTATTCCATCACCATTCACAAATTCACCCTCGATGATCGAGAAGCAAAGCCTTTCAAAAGCGGGGTTCGTCAGTTCTCAGTCTCTTCAGATGGAAATAAAATTCTGATGCAAGCCGGTCCCGGATGGAGTGTTTCGGGAACAGCAGGACCAAGTGGCGATGGTGGGGAATCCGTTTCTATGACTCTGAAAATGAAACTGAATCGCCTTGAAGAATGGAAACAAATTTTCGAAGAAACCTGGCGCTACGAACGCGATTATTTTTACGCCTCTAACCTTCATGGCCGTAATTGGGACAGGGTATACAAGCGATACGCCCCACTCGTGCCATTTATCCGTCACCGCACTGATCTCACTTATATCATGGATCAGATTGGTGGAGAACTCTCTGTAGGACACAGCTTTGTAGGCGGAGGAGATTACCCTGAAACCGATCGATCAATGGTAGGTCTGCTGGGAGCCGATCTTGTAGCAGACAAGGGGTACTGGAAAATTGATCGTATCTACACCACCGAAAGCTGGAATCCCGGGTTAAGTGGCCCCCTCGATCGTCCTGGTCTGGACATCGATGAAGGATATTATCTGGTGGGGGTAAATGGAAAAGAGCTCACCGCCGAAGACAATCCGTATGAATTTCTGGATGGAACCGCAGGCGTTCAAACTTCCCTCCAAATCAACAGCAAAGCATCTTTTGAAGAATCATGGGAAGAGGTAGTTGAACCTATTCGTAATGAGTACTCGCTTCGACAACGTGCCTGGGTAGAAGACAACCGTCGCATGGTAGATGAATTATCAGATGGCAAGCTAGCCTACATCTGGGTTCCTAATACCGGTGGTCCCGGAATGGAATCGTTTAACCGCTATTTCTTTGCCCAGCAAGACAAACAAGGGGCTGTTATCGACGAGCGTTTCAACGGTGGAGGACTTCTCGACGACTACATGGTCGATCTTATGACCCGGGAATTAAGAGCCGCTGTTACTAATGATATTGAAGGAGGAAAGCATTTGGCTTTACCTGCCGGAATTCTGGGACCAAAAGCATTACTGATAAACGAACTAGCCGGATCCGGAGGTGATTTCTTTCCCTGGATTTTCCGTCATCAAAATGCCGGACCTATCATCGGGGCCCGAACATGGGGTGGTTTGGTCGCTTCTTCCGTTCATTATTTAATGGTTGATGGAGGAAGAATCACTGCTCCATCAAGTGCTGTGTTCGATCCGATCGAAAATGAATACATCGGAGAAAATATTGGTATCCATCCCGATATCGATGTTAGAATGGATGCAAAATCTGTATCGGAAGGACGTGATCCTCAAATTGAACAAGCGGTAAAAGAGCTGCTGAAGATGTTGGAAAACGAAGCTCCTTTAGAAATTAAAAAGCCCCCGTTTAACACTCCCGCGATCAAAAGCGGAAATTGACATTCTAAACCGTCGGTTAACTTAGCCGGCGGTTTTTTTATATCTGTTAATGGAGATTCCGATCAATCCAAAGGCAAACAGAATGAGAATTGTCACCATTTTGTATACTTCTGCCCAGCCGGCTCCCTTTAGTAATACCATGCGCATTATCTTTATGAAATAAGCCACAGGATTCACTTTTGTAAGATCCTGAGCCCATTGAGGCATACTTTCGATCGGGGTAAAAAGCCCACCCATTAAAATGAAAACCACCATGAAAAACCAGGCAATGAACATGGCTTGTTGCTGAGTATCGGTGATGGTGGAAATAAACAGTCCCATTGCCTGGATCAGAATCAGATAGATCCCTGCAATTACCAGAATGGTGAATAAACTACCTAGAAATGGAATTTGAAATCCAAACCGGGCCAACGTAAGACCAATAAGCAGATCGATCATCCCAATGATCCAGAATGGAACGAGTTTTCCGATCATGAACTGATACTTGGTGATCGGTGTCACATTGAGCTGTTCGATGGTCCCGATCTCGCGTTCGCGAACAATATTCATCCCTGATAAAAAGAGTCCTATCATCGAAACCAGCACCACCAGAATTCCCGGAACCATATACGTTATGTAATCCAGATCCGGATTATACCAGTTCACTGTTTTCAGATTTACCATGCTTACCGGTGCCATTGAGTATTTAGAGGCAATCAATCCCAGCTTCTCCTGATTGAAATCGTTGATGATCGAATTGGTGTATGATTGGATCAAACCGGCTGTACTCCCGTCAACGGCATCAATGATCAATTGAAGATCGGTGGATTTGCCTGAGGTAAGTGCTTCCTGAAATCCTTCCGGGATCCTGATGATCAGCTTTACATCTCCCTTTTCCAGCAGTTCCAGCATTGCATCTGCATCGTCGGAATATTCCCGCATGGCGAAATATCCGGTGCTCTGAAGTTTTTGGATCAATTCCTGCGAATAGATCGATTTGTCATAATCAACGAGCGCAAAATCAACTTCCTTTAACTCATAGGTTGCCGCAAATGACAGTACCATTAACTGGATGACCGGAAGAACAAAGATGATCGGCAACATCCCTTTATTGCGGAAGATCTGAAGAAACTCCTTTCGCAGCAGAAACAATACGGTTTTCATTGCAACCTCACTTTAAATTTCTTCAAGCTCAGCACAATAAATAATAGGGCAATTACCACTAGAATCAGGGTTTCTTTCCATAGGAGCGTTATTCCGGCACCCTTCAGCATAATGCCCCGTACAATGATCAAAAACCATTTTGCCGGTATGATGTTACTGATCACTTGCAATGGTAGCGGCATACTTGAGACCGGAAAGATAAACCCGGACAATAACAACGTGGGTAAAAGCAGTCCTGCCAGCGATACCATCATGGCCGTTTGTTGATTGTTTGCCACAGATGAAATGAATACCCCTAAGGACAAGGCCGTTACAATAAACAGAGTAGATTCTGCAAAGAACAGAACTAAATTTCCTCTGAACGGCACCTGAAATATAAATTTTGAGAGTACCAGAATGGTGATAACGTTTACCACCGATAACACCAGGTAGGGCAACACTTTACCCAAAATGATATGATATGGTTTAAGAGGTGAGACCAGAAGAATTTCCATATTTCCCATCTCCTTTTCTCTGGTGATGGAGATGGAGGTCATAAGTGCGGAAACCAGCATCAGAATAACCGCGATCAACCCCGGCACAAATAAATTCACACTCTTCAGTTCCGGGTTATATTGCATTTTTGTTAATACATTGATCCCTACTTTTCCATCCATTCCATTCGCATTCATCTCCCGTACATGATCCAGTAGTATGGCGCCGGTATACGACTGCACGATATTTGCCAGATTAGGATCCGTAGCATCGGTGATCACCTGTACATCAGCCTGCCCTTCTTTCCCCAGCTTATTTCCAAAATCAGGTTCGAATACCACCACCTCTTTAATATTTCCTTCTCTGAATCGCTGCTCCACTTCATCATAACTTTCCAGATAATCGCTCAATTCAAATGCTTTGGAGGCTTCCAGTTTGCGAATTATTTCTCGTGTTACCTCATCTTTTGAAAGATCTAGCACAGCGATATTCGCATTTGTAACTTCATTCCTGATTGCAAAACCAAACAGGATGAGCATGATCACCGGCATACCGAACAGAACCATCAATGTGCGGGTATCACGATAGATCTGCTTGAATTCTTTTATTACAAATCCCGTAAATGAATTCATTCGTCCCCCCTTTCAGCTTTCCTTGCCAACTGAATAAACACATCCTCAATAGTCGAAGTATTGAATGATGCCTTGAGTCCTTCGGGGGAATCCATTGCTTCAATGCGCCCATCTACCATGATGGATACACGGTCGCAATATTCAGCTTCATCCATGTAATGCGTAGTCACAAAAACGGTGATCCCACGGTCGGATGCTTCATAGATCCGCTCCCAGAACTGTCGCCGGGTAATGGGATCAACTCCCCCGGTAGGTTCGTCCAGAAATACGATACCGGGATCATGAATTATGGAAATGGCAAAAGCGAGTTTTTGTTTCCATCCCAATGGTAATGAACCAACCAGACTGGATCGTTTGTCCTGAAGTCCGAGCGATCGGATGAGTTCTTCACTTTTTTGTTTTAGTTCTTTGCCGTACAACCCGTACACACCTCCATAAAACTGAATATTCTCCATGGGTGTGAGGTCATCGTACAGCGAAAATTTCTGGCTCATGTACCCGATCCGCTTTTTGATCTTCTCTGATTCTGTAAACACATCATAGCCTGAAACAGAGGCTTCCCCCGATGAGGGAGTAAGCAAGCCCGTAAGCATTTTCATAGCAGTGGTTTTGCCGGCCCCATTCGCTCCCAAAAAGCCAAAGATCTCCCCTTTTTTAATATCCATGGTGATGGCATCCACTGCGGTAAAATCTCCAAAAACACGGGTTAGATCTTTCGTGACGATTACTGAATCAGCCATGATCGGGCTCCTTCATCAGATCAATAAATACATCTTCAATGGCAGGCTTAAGACCTTTTATCTGAACTCCTTCTACATTTTCATCCCTCAGGTAGCTCAATAGTTCTGCCTCATCCATCAACTCTCTTACATCTGTATAATGCACAAATTCACCAAAGGGTTGTACTGAATCGGCGTATTTATAAGCTTTCAAAGCGTTGAGCAATTGATACGTACTGTCTGCCTTGAGGCCGTAAAGTTTTTTATTGAAGGAGGCTGCAACATGCTGAGGTGTATCAATACTCAGAATTTCACCATTATCGATCAAAGCTACACGATCGCACTGATCGGCTTCATCCATATAAGGTGTAGAAGCTACAATGGTAATACCTTCGTCTTTCAGTGTGTGCAGCATTTCCCAGAATTCTTTTCGCGAAACGGCATCCACTCCTGTGGTGGGTTCATCCAGGATCAATAATTCGGGCTTGTGAATTAGTGCACAGCTTAAAGCCAGTTTCTGCTTCATCCCTCCGGAAAGATTTCCCGCTAAGCGATCACCAAATCGCTCCAACTGGCTGTAAATAGGTTTTACCAGATCGTAATTTTCATCGATGGTTGTCCCGAATACTGAAGCGAAGAATTTCAGATTCTCTTTTACGCTGAGATCCTGATACAACGAAAATCTACCCGGCATATAGCCCAACTTTGGTCGGATGGACCGATAATCATTCACCGCATCAAGCCCCAAAATGGTCGCCTCTCCTTCATCCGGTATCAACAAGGTATTGATGATGCGGAACAAGGTGGTCTTGCCCGCCCCATCCGGACCAATAAACCCAAATAATTCTCCTTCGTTCACTTCAAAGCTGATGTTCTTCAGTGCCTGAATAGCTCCGAATGACTTTGAGATGTTTGATATTTGGATGGGGTTCTGCATGTGGATTATTAACGCCTAAAACTAACTGGTTGCTGGCAAACTATTCCTAATTGATCTATTCCTAATTCCTAATTGAATAATTCCTAATTGAAATTCACCTCACCCGGCATACCGATCTTTAATTTTCCATCCGGATTTTGAACCCGGATCTTAACCGCATAAACCTGCGTGACCCGCTCGTCTTTAGTCTGGATCATTTTAGGGGTGAATTCCGCTTCACTTGAGATCCAGCTTACAGTTCCGCTCAAACTCTCATTATCATTGGCATCTTTGTCGATCAGCACTTCAACCTGTTCGCCAAGTTTAACCTCAGTTAATTGTGCACCTGTTATAAAAACCCTGAGTTCCAGTTCATCCAGATTGGCGATCTGATATAAGGGCTTGCCCTGCCCCACCAATTCAGCTTGCTCAGCATATTTAGCCAATACTACGCCATTGATCGGATTTATGATCTTAGCCCGTCTGATCTGGTCTTCTACCTGTGCTATCCGGGACTTTATGGTTTCCATCTCTGCATACACCGATTGTTTTTGAACGCGTACTGCATGGATCTGGGCGTCCAGGGTTTTGATCTTCCCTTTCACATCATCCAGTTGCTGATCGGTTGCCGCTTTTTCTGCTGCCAGCGCCTCTATCCTTCTCAAATTTATTGAGGCCGTTTCAAGTTGTGCTTTATAAACTTCAACCTGAGCATTCAGATTTTCCAGTTTGGTCTGCACTGCTTTTAATGATGATTCAGCCTCATTTTTTCTGAGTTGAAGACTCAGCGTGTCTATCAGACCTATCTGAACACCTGCATTCAACTCCGTACCTTCCTGAATATCAAACCGGAGCAATGTTCCCGGCACCTCAGCTGATATGATCACTTCGTCGGCTTCGAACTGTCCGTAGGCATCCGATTTTTCCGCTGATGTACAGCCTGCTGCGAGCACGACCAGAATCAGCCAGATCATGTGGTTTTTCATTTCCATATATCTCCTTTCAATGTTTGATATTCGTATTTAGCCTGCATTAGCTGGATCTTATGAAGCTCGAGATTCAGTCGGGCACGGTTTTCAGCATTCAGTTCAGTAATAAATTCTGTGGAGGTGATCACTCCTTCATTAAGCTGGTGCTTCTTTTCTGCAACTACTTTTGTTCGCAATTCCAATACCTGACCATCCAGCTCGATTTGTTTATTCAGCGATTCTATTCTGTATTGCTGCTTACTAATTCCGGCTTTCAACTGGCGGGTAAAAGCATCTTCACTGGTTTGTAATTCGTCTTTTTCCAGTTCCAGTACCTGTGCTTTTTTATCAGAATTTCTCCAACTCCTGAAACTCCATTGAGCCTTCAAACCAACCATCCAATAAAAATGGAGATCATTATCAAAGGCATTGAATCCAGGCCGGCCGTAAGCTGTTTTACCAAAAGCAGTTATGACCGGTAGTTTATCTGATCCACTCAGCTCAAGTTGTGAATTCAGAATCTGCTGGCGTGCATCAAAGAGTTCGTATTCAGCCCTGTAAAATTCGTTTTCTTCATTTAAACCTGAGGTCTCCGGAATCTCAAGTTCTACCCTATCATTCAGCTCTGCTCCACTCAATATGGAAAGCATTTCAAAACCACCCTTGATCTGCTCCTCAACGCCGGTCTTCTGTTGTTCAACCTTAAGGAGTTCGGCTTCAAGACTATATTTATTTCCGGGTAACAGCACTCCGTTTTTCACCCGTGATTCAATACTGCTGAGTTGCTCTTCCAGGTCGTGGGTTAGTACCTGCAGGATCTCTAAATTCTTTCGACCCTGTAAGATCCCGAAATAGATCTGATCGATCTGCCGCCTGAGTGATTGCATTTCCACTTCGGTACTTGCATTAGCGACTTCGCCCTGAATCTGATTTAATCGCTTCATTTTTGAAACCCGACCCGCTTCAAAAACCGGCTGAACTATATCCAGAGACACGGTATAATGATCCTGACTGAATTCTGGTCCGTTTGGCACAAATGGTACTTCTGTCACTTCCGATTGCCACGAAGTACTCGCCCCCACAGTTACTTCAGGGTACCATCCGGTCTGACTCAATTGCTGCTGAATTCCTGTAATTTCGTTCCGGATCCGCAATTTATCAGCGGACGGATAATGTTGCTCCAGCTTATCATAAAGCATGGAAAGGCTTATTTGCTGCTCCTGTGCGATCCCTGTCACAGATAACAGGCAACCAATTAGCAGAGGAAGGATTTTCTTCATTATTTACTCCTTAGTGAAACATGAGTCCTTTAAAGATCAGATCCGGGATCATTTCTTCCCGCTCTTTCATAAACGCTTCGTAATCATCGTCACTCATTTCAAAAATGGTGACTACCATATTCTTTGCAATTGCCGGAAACATGCACAGGCTCAATACATTGATAAGAAACTGATGTGGCTTGATCGGCACCAGCTTCCCTTCCTGTACAGCCTTATTAACCTGATCCAGAAAGGTCTGGGGTATTTTCTGTCTGAATTCACCAATAAATTCCTTGAATCTCTCGGGATGCTGATGCATTTCATGCAATACGAACATGGGTAAATGCGGAGATCTTCGAAACAGATCGTGGTAGAACCGAACTACCTCTACCGTTTTGTCATACAGAGTCAGATCTTTGTTGATGATCTGAAACAGAGCCGGCAGCACTTTCTTTACTCCGGTTTTAAACACTGAATGGAATAATTTGTCTTTACTCCGGAAGTAATAATGAAGCATCGACTTGTTAATCCCTGCTTCATCTGCGATCTCCTGCATCCGGGCTCCCGAAAAACCATCCCGCTCGAATACATATCTGGCCGCTTCAAAAATTTTCTCTTCCGTTTCTTTTTCTTCAGTCATAGGCATTTTTTTGTCAAAGAAGTTTACGAAGGTTAACTAAAGGTTTCAACCAAATGGTTTAATTTTTTGGTTGGCTAAAATATAACGGCTCTACCCATACATTTAACTGAGAATTAACAGAGTTTTAGTTTGAAATTTTTACTACTCTTATGAGCCTTATTTTGACCTTTACCAGGTATCCTCATGAAAAATATTTTCTATCTCATTGTACTTCTTGGAGCATTTTTTACTGGTTGCATGCCCTCTCCTTTTCTGGATGGCTTACAGTATTACGACGATCATACCGAATGGCTGGAAGAAGATTCTGAACTGATTTCCAGCTGGTTTCATTATACCGTTGAGAAGAAGGATGAAACCTATATCTACAAACAATACTACGTGCCGGAAAATCAGCTTACTCATCAGTACACGTTAAAAAGCAAAACCTCGACCATTAAAAATGGTCCTGCGAGTGAGTGGTTCGATAATGGCCAAAAAAGATATGAGGGGTTCTATAACGAGAATAAGAAAGCAGGACTCTGGAAATATTATTCCTTCTTCACCGGACATCTATTCTCGTATGGGGAATTCTACAACGATAAGCGAACCGGTGTCTGGACTAACGTCGATTCAACTGGCGAAAAAACTGCTACCTTTACTTACCGGGATGGGAAAAAACACGGCGAATTTGTTCTCTATACAGATTATGGCCGCATCTATAAAAAAGGTCGTTATGAGCATGGAGAATTAAAAAGTGAGGAGACACTTATCGATGGTTACCGACATAGCTTGCAGGAAGTAGATGAACCACCGGTTTTAATTAATTGTCTTGGATCACTGCCCGAAAAGACCACCAGGCTCTGCAAAGATGGTAAACTCATGAAAGCGGCCAATACCCTTATTGAATATCCTGCAACAGAACGCAGACTTGGGGTTCAGGGTGAAGCCATCATCTATTTTATCATTAATGAGGAAGGCACCATAGAAAACTTCACCATTGCCCGTGGAATATCGTATGGGATCAGTGAACAACTCAAAAAGATAGAAGGAATGCAACCTAAGTGGGCCCCGATTACCGTAGAAGGTGAACCGGTACGAATGCGCTACTCAATTCCAATTAACTTCAGATTATACTAACCACAAGAATGAACGACCGTTATATCGTAGTTTACGGACTTCTAAAATCAATGTACGATAACGAAGCCGCTGTATTTGTAAGAAAACACTGCCGGTTGGTCGGAGAAGCCACCTTCCCTGGTTATTTGTACGATCTGGAAAACTATCCGGGCGTTATTTATGATGAAGATTCTCCCTTCACCGTATTTGGTGAATTATTTCAGATCACAGGAGACCGGGTCGCTCTCACCTCATTTCTGGATGAATTCGAAAATGTTGGCCCCAGATTTGAGCATCCCAATGAATACCGGAAAGAAGTAATTCCGGTCACCGTGGGAGATAAGATATACGAGGCTTCGTGTTATTTATATAATCGGAACCCTGACGGCCTGAAATTGATTGAAAGTGGCAGATATGAAAACATCCACGGAACCAGAAAATAAACCGGAGCTATATGCCCGCACCCGCTAAATCCCGAATGGGACTCTCTTTTTTAACCGGAATGATCGGCGCTTATGTTTTTGCAGTGATCTTTGTAAAAATTGGCCGCACCGTTGGTCTGGATACCGTTTTTTCAGCCACTAATGCCGATTACATCATGAATGTACTCGCCGGATTCTTTACCGGTTTTCTCACCATGTATATCACCGGAATAAACCGACTTCGTATTCTTCTTTATGTATTCGGATCGTTGATAGTGATGGATAGTATCGCTTACTTCTCAACTCCCATGCCCATTGCCGACATGATCGACCGCATGCTTACCGATATGGCTTTTCTGGTGGCCGGATTCGTGAGTTATAAGCTACTTCCATCAGCTAACACTAAGGATAATTAGCACTTCGATTTTATTTCAGCCATTATCAATCCCTTCATATTATTTCCATTCAATTTCTTTAGCTTCCCGACCAGATCTGAAGCAATACAGTTTTGGGGTGATTATAGCACCTCGATCGCAAGCCTAACCATCATTGAATGAAAACCACTCATCGTATATATCTTGTCGTGCTTCTTCTTGGAGTACTACTGACAGGGTGCAGCCAATCCAATAAAAACATGAATTATACAGACCCTGATGAATTTGTGCCCCGCTGGGCTAAAACCGTAGTTTGGTATCAGGTTTTTCCGGAACGATTTCGAAATGGAGATCCCTCCAACGATCCAACCGTAAACGACATTCTGGGAGCTGATCCCCAGCAACCTCCCAAAGAATGGCAAATTCATCCCTGGGGCAGTGATTGGTATGAACTACAGCCCTATGAAAAAGCGAATGGCGAAGACGCTTTGTGGATGCATCAACTACGCCGACGTTATGGAGGCGACTTACAAGGCGTGATCGATAAACTGGATTATCTGCAGGACCTGGGCATCACCGCTATCTACATGAACCCGGTATTTACCTCCCCTTCTTTGCACAAATATGATGGGGAAAGCTATCATCACATCGACCCGAATTTTGGTCCTGATCCCGCCGGCGATCGTGAGCTCATCAAAACCGAAGATCCACTCGACCCGGAAACCTGGGTGTGGACATCTGCCGACGAGCTGGCACTGGAACTCATTGAAGAAGCTCATAAACGGGACATGCGTATCATTTTCGACGGTGTATTCAACCACCTTGGATACAATAGTTTTGCCTTCAAAGATGTGCGCGAGAACCAACAGGATTCCCCCTATAAAGATTGGTTTATTATTCATTCGTGGGATGATGAGGAAGCCGGTACTGAATTTGATTATGCCGGTTGGTTTGGGGTAAAATCACTTCCTGAGTTGAAAGAAGATGAAAACGGGATCGTAGAAGGTCCTAAGAACTACATCTTCAATGCTACCGAGCGCTGGATGAATCCCAAAGGTAAAGGCACAGAATTCGGTATCGACGGCTGGCGTTTGGATGTGGCCTATTGTGTGGCCCATCCTTTCTGGAAAGACTGGCGCACCCACGTACGCTCGATCAATCCGGAAGCGTATATGACAGCCGAGATCATCGATAAACCTGAAAATGTACAACCCTACTTACAAGGTGATGAATTTGACGGCGAGATGAATTACAATTTCGCTTTTGCCTCGGCCGAATTCTTTTTTAATGAAGATGAAACCCGAATCACCGCCAGTGAATACGATCAAAAACTACAGGATCTACGTGAGCTCTATCCAAAAGGCGTAGCGTATGTAGTTCAGAATTTATTTGGCAGTCATGATGCCAACCGCATTGGTTCGCATATCGTAAACCGAAATAATGGCATCGGAAATTTTCGTGATTGGGGCCAATATTTTGGAGCCTCTAAAGGGGAAAATCCAAACTATGACACCCGCAAACCTCAGGCCGATGACATCGAATTGCAAAAACTATTCGTGATCATGCAAATGACCTACGTGGGCGCACCAATGGTGTATTACGGCGATGAAGTGGGTATGTGGGGCGGCAACGATCCCGACGACCGCAAGCCCATGATCTGGGACGATATTGAGTACGCCGATGAAGTGTATAATGCCGATGGTTCTACTCATGCACCCGACAAAGTGGAAATCAATGAGGACCTGTTCAACCATTACAAAAAGTTGATTCACATCCGTAAAGACAATCCGGCACTTCAATTGGGTTCTTATCGGTTAGTTCTGGCCGATGATGACAATGATATTCTCATCTTTGAACGTGCGTTTGAAGGGGAAACTATTTTTGTGGTGATCAATAACAGCGACTCGGAACAAGTGATCGATGTCGAAGAAGTACAAGGTTCTTATACAGATCTGTTAAGTGGTAAGACTTTCTCTGAAGGTGATGAGATCTCCGTTCCTGAAAAATGGGGATTGATTCTGAAATAACAGTTCACTTTTATAAATAATTGCTAAACATTAAAGGCGCAGTTTTGCGCCTTTTTTTCTGATAGTTTTTTCAGTGATAAAAGAAATGAATTTCTCACCTTCAGTTTTTCTCAAATCTTCCCGAATTCCCGGGAATAATACAGCCCGGAACCTCCGAAATCATTGAACTGTAATCACCATTCCTGCCTACTCACTGAGATCGCCCCAATTAATCCTGATTACTCTATCCCTTTTCCCGTAGCCGCCCAGAAAATTCCTCCGTAGATATGTTCCAGAAACATCTTATCTGAATAGGTTTCGGCCATGTGACCAAGAGCCGTATAAAACGATCGGCCGCCGTCAAATTCCTGATACCACGCCAACGGATGAAAATCCCCCATCCCCTTTCCGATATTATCGCCCCACTGAGCTTCCGGCTCGTACGTGCTTTCGTCAATTGATAGCAGATAATTCAGGTTTTCCGAGGTTTCCTCGCCGAATTCATACCATTCATCGGTCCACCAGAATTTGGCAGGCATCCGTTCCATTCCGGGGAATCCGGCATCCAGCACCGTGAGTTTTGCCGTCTGATTTCTGGGATGGATCTTAAACATTCTGCCTACCAGTTGTTTGAACCAGGGCCACTCGTATTCCGTATCTGAGGCGGCATGGATCCCCACAAATCCCTTTCCGCTTTGGATAAAATCTTCCATGGCAGCCTGTTGCTCATCATTGAGGATATCACCGGTGGTGCTCAGAAAAATGATCACATCAAACTGCTGCAGATACTGTGGGTTGAAATAATTCGCATCTTCCTGCCACACCAGATCAAATTGGTGTCGCTTTGAAAGTTGTCTGAGTCCGTCCACTCCCTCATTGATGGATGTATGATGCCACCCGGCCGTTTTCGTAAACAACAATGCCTTGAACTGTGGTTGGGCATATACCTGTGAGGTGACTGAGACTAAAAGGGCAATAAGTGTGATCTGAATTTTCCGCATGACTCCGAATTGTTTTTAAAATAATGCAGAGTGTAGTTATTAATGAGTTTTTGAGCAAGCGGGTAAAATTTTATGAGGGTATGTATTCGGATATCATTTTTCTCGATCACCACAATATTTAAATAATGTAAGAACCGGCTGAACCGGAATTGATTTAATATCGAAATAGTTCTACTCTTTCAAAGCCGGATACATCTTATTTATTAAACTATATCGATCCATTGATCCGGCTTCATCATCAATGAACAGCGTGTATCAATAAAACTATTATTTACAACGCACTCAGGAAAAATACGACCTGAGATTAACTATTCGTCAATTAAAGATATCATCACCAGAACTATGCCTACTATTAATAATCACGAAGCACAAACAGAATTCATAAAAGGATCATCAGTGATCATAGATGTTCGGGAACCCGGTGAATTTGAAGAAAATCATATTCCCGGAGCAGTGAATATTCCATCCACTTCCTTTAAGCCGGAACAGTTTAAAAAGTACGAGGATGTGAAGATCTGCCTGATCTGCGAAAGTGGTAACCGGGCCTCTCAGGTTCAGCAACGTTTGAGCTCCGAAGGCCTGAGTAATGTATTTCTGATGGAAGATCAGATGTGCGACATCAGAACCACTAAAAAAGTAACCGGTTGGACTATAGACCGACAGTTCAGAATGACCCTCGGGCTGTTATTGCTCACCTTTCTGGCTTTGCATTTTCTCGGTATTGAAGAAGGCATTTATATTCCGATCATTCTTGCCACCGGGCTGACCTTCACTTCCATCATCGACCGGTGCTATATGCGGATGGCCATTGCCCGACTCCCGTGGAATACTAACCGGAAGAGTTAGTTTACCGGGTCATCGTGAGCAGAATTTCGACTCCGTAATTACTGTCAGATTTGATACTTTAGTCTGTTCCCGGCTCTGATATATGAGCCGGGCATATTTAAACAGGCTAATGCACATGAACACTTCTATTCTGTCCGAAATCCGTACTCAGCTCAGGGATAATACAGAGGATGAAAGAAGAACTTCGATGCTTCGGTTCTTTAAAGACGGAGACGAGACAAAGATCTATGGAGTAAAAACTCCCGTTGTTCGAAAGATCGGGAGATCCTTCAAAAAAGAGCTTAAAGAACTCAGCAAATCCGAGGTATTTACCCTTTGCGAAGAACTCTGGAAATCGGGATATATCGAAGAGAAGATCATCGCCTGCATCTTCTCAGAATCCCGGAAGAAAGAATACGAACCATCTGATTTCAGGATCTTCGAACGCTGGGTTCATACGTATGTAGACAACTGGGCCGACTGCGACACACTCTGCAATCATACCATTGGAGAATTTGTGATGATGTACCCGATGTTTATATCGGAGTTAAAAAAGTGGACGGCATCCGACAAACGATTCGTTAAGCGCGCAGCTGCAGTAACACTCATTATTCCTGCCCGCAAAGGACAATTCCTGAATGATATCTTTGAGATCGCTGACCGGTTACTTACCAACTCTGAAGATCTGGTACAAAAAGGCTACGGCTGGATGTTGAAATCAGCCAGTCAGGCTCACCAACAGAAAGTGTTTGACTATGTGATGTCACGTAAGAGCCTGATGCCCCGCACAGCTCTGCGTTACGCCATCGAAAAAATGCCCAAAGAGTTGAGAGAACAAGCGATGCGAAGAAATTGATTATCTGATTAGATTCAAAGTTTTATATTCCCATCCGGTAGTCGGGAATAAATAAACTCATCCACATGAAAAAATCAGTTCTTCTGCTTTTTGCAGTCCTCTTTTCTTACTCATTATTCGCTCAAAACCTGAAAAATTCACCCTGGCACATCGTTGCAGAGGATATCGATCCCACTAATTATTATGGAGTCACCGTGGCCAACGGAATGGTGGGACTTGTTTCCTCGCCTGAACCGATGAAGGTGGAAGATGTGGTTCTGAACGGAGTGTACGACTATTACCAACGTGGACGTGTGAGCAACATCCTGAAGGTGTTCAGTCATATGAATATGCATCTCGAAGTGGATGGAATGCGCATTAACCGGGGGAATATTTCAGGCTTCGCCCAAACGCTGGACATGCGGGAAGCCACACTCACCACCACTTTTGATGTGGGTGATAAAGTTAGCGTTACTCACGAACTGATGTCGCTGCGAAACCTCCCGTTTACTTCTATGGTAATTGTGGAAATTGAAGCAAAGCAGGATGTACAGATCACTCCCATCAATTATATCGAAGCGCCCAATCACTTATCCGACGTACGAAATTATTATTCCGAAATTGATCGCCCGCATGTGTTATTGCCTCTTATGACGTCCGAGGCTTTCAGTCCCGGAATGAAGAAAGTCGCGACTTCCACTTCCTTCATCTTTCCGGAAAAACACGGGGAAGAACCTGATATCATTCATGAGGACTGGGATTACAACATGCATCTCATGAAGTTCCGGAAGCAGCTCAAAAAAGGCGAAACCTATCGGTTTGCCGTAGTCGGCTCCACCATTTCGACTGTTCACAATAATGATCCCCGGAACGAAGCCGAACGACTGACCATTTATGCCCGCCTCGAAGGAATTGACCGGCTGGAACGAGCCCACAAATCAGACTGGGAAGAACTCTGGAAAAGCGATATCGTGATCGAAGGCGATCTGGAATCGCAACGTGCGGTCCGTTCTGCACTTTACCATTTATACTCTTTTGCCCGCAAAGGAACAGCCTATTCGCTGTCGCCGATGGGACTTTCCGGACTGGGTTATAACGGCCATGTGTTCTGGGACACTGAATTGTGGATGTATCCGCCTCTTTTGGTGATGCAGCCCGAGATTGCTAAATCACTGTTGGAATATCGTTTTGAGCGACTGGATGCCGCCAGACAAAATGCTTTTGCTCATGGCTTCGACGGAGCCATGTTCCCGTGGGAATCGGCCGAAGACGGTTCCGAAGACACTCCCGTCTGGGCATTGACCGGACCCTTTCAGCAGCATATTTCGGCCACCGTCGGCTGGGCATTCTGGAAATATTATGAGGTGACCGGAGATAAAGAATGGCTGAAAACACGCGGGTATCCCGTGCTGAAAGAAGTGGCTGATTTTTGGATCAGCCGGGTGGAACGAAACGGTCCGGGCAGATATGAGATCAACAATGTAATTGGTGCCAACGAATGGGAAGAAAATATAGACAACAACGCCTTTACCAACGGCATGGTCATAACCGTGCTCGGCTATGCAACGGAAGCCGCAGAGGCGTTGGGAGTAGAAGCTGATCCGGAATGGAAGCATGTAGCCGATAACATTCCGATCCTGAAATTCCCTGACGGAACCACCCGCGAAAATGCAACCTACGATGGAGTGATGATCAAACAGGCGGATGTGAATTTACTCGCTTATCCGCTCAACATAGTGACTGAACGGGAAGATATCTTGCGTGACCTGGAATATTACGAACCACGGCTCTCTCCGGATGGTCCGGCTATGGGCGGTGCCATATTATCCGTTCTATATTCCCGGCTGGGTGATCCTGAAAAGGCCTACCGGATGTTTAAAAAAAGCTACGAGCCGAATGAGCTCCCTCCTTTTGCGGTAATAGCGGAAACGGCAGGTGGAACCAATCCCTATTTTGCAACCGGGGCCGGAGGTATGCTACAGGCCGTGCTGTTCGGGTTTGGTGGACTGGATATTACTGCGAACGGAATTGAAACACTCGAGACTCAACTTCCCAAGGCGTGGAATTCCCTCATCATTTCGGGAGTGGGGATCGAGGAAAAGATGTACACGAATAACTGATGAGCATTTTCAGAACGGTGAATCTCACAACAAAGCTGTTATGTACCGGAATTATGCTGTTCTGCTGTGTTTCGGCTACATCAACCGAAGCTGTAGCTCAGGAAATTCAACCCTATTCAGAGACTCCGATTGAAATTGGTACAACCATAACCTTTCAGTCGTCCGTGTTACATGAAGAGCGGGAGTTGAACATTCATGTACCACCGGGATATTCCCCGGATTCCCTGAAAACCTATCCGGTCATTTATTTGCTGGATGGTTCCTTGGATGAGGATTTCATACACATTTCAGGTTTAGTACAATTTGGTTCTTTTTCATGGATACAAATGGTCCCCGAATCCATTGTTGTGGGGATTACAAACGTTGACCGCCAACGGGATTTCACCTTCCCGACGAAGAATAAGCAGGATCAGGAGGACTTCCCCACTTCCGGCGGATCGGCCGATTTCATACGTTTTATAGAAGAAGAAGTACAACCGTTAGTCCGGTCTGCGTATAAAGTATCCGATACAGAAACCCTCATCGGGCAATCCTTAGGCGGACTACTCGCCACCGAAATTCTTTATACCAAACCCTATCTGTTTGATCATTACATCATTGTGAGTCCGAGTTTATGGTGGAATGATGAATCCATGCTGGCAAAAGAGCCTTCAACCCCTGAGGGTGTTCAGCATATTTATATTGCGGTGGGAAAAGAAGGCGAGTTCATGGAAAGAACCGCCCGGGAACTATATGAACAACTTTCGGAACGGACCGGAGCGGCTACTTCCCTGCACTTTAATTTTCTGGAAGCCCGCGACCACGGAGACGCCCTGCACCTGGCCGTGTACCATGCCTTTGAAGAAATTTTTGGCACCAAAAAACACTGATCTGTTTCAATAACGCCCTCCTTCCACCAACTAAAATTGCTTTCCAACAGTAATTATCATTTATTCATGATACCCCTGAAATTATTAGGGATAACGTGAACAACACTTATACTTGAAGTAGGGATAACATGAACCCCGTGCGTGTTATTCTTATGTTGTACCACATTTGAAAAAGACAATCTATATATCGACAATCATTTGCCTAACTATCGTTTCTTGCGTTACAAATAGAAGTATATTTCAAACGGAGAGATTTGACGATTTAGCAACTCTAACAATTCCAAAGGCAGATAAAATCGAACAAGACCTTGGTTCTACTGATAGGACACCAAGTCACAAAATAAGCATTGGAGAAAGTATTTACCCGAACAAAAAGGGTTTTAATCTAGAGACACCAAAAACCTACAGGCGTACCGAAAAAGGAAAATTTGAATTAGAAACTGAATATTTTTATACAGCTTCAGACAGTATAGTTCGAGTTGTAATGTATGAGTGGACTGAAATACAAGAACCAGACAAACCTTCTGGTCAAAGTAAAACCGACACAAAAAAGTTCCAGAAAAAATTCGACGGATTAAAAAAACAACTGACTTCTAAATTGGGAGAACCAAGTTTTGTAGAAATTGCTTCGGACACTGCAAAGTCAAATTTTAGAGACGGAATTAAATGGCTGAGCGGAAACGGAAATAAAGCCTATCTATTTATGTTAGGAAGTAATTCGACTGACTACAGAAAAATAAGATTGGCAATTTATAAAGAATAAAAAAACGTGGTACAACAACGCATATAGCTTATGCCGGGCGAACGGCTACTAGCAAGGTTTTTGTTCTGTATCCAGCTTTAGTTTCGTTGGACAGGAAAGTGCTTTGAAACCGCCACAAGCCATATGCAAACCGCCGGTGACGGTAATTTCCAAAAGACTTTGAATGCGATACTTGAGGACAAATGAAGCGACTGATTGGCCAAAGGAAAATAGGTGGAAAGAAAAACTAATCAATGTAATTTTGTTTTTTGTCCCAAGGGCAAATCCTGACTATGAAAATAAAATGTATTTAGTAAAGAGTTGGTTAATCGAATTCGTAGAAAATGAAGGTGAACTAATTCCTTGGAGAGAAATTGCCCTTGATAAAGAAGACAAACCTATTTTCGCGGGGCCTTCTGAAAGAAACTATGGTTTTTGGCTTGATACCAATATGAAATATGAAGATTTTGATGGCGATCCTGTAAACAAAGATGAGTTTGAACGTTATTGGAATCAATCTGGTGTTGTTGCTATAGATATTGAGCAAAGCTGAATAAAAAAGCTTTAAACAAACGATGAAACAGACTGTTAAACCTATATGGATTCTGATTCTTTTTATTGGGTTCTCAAATAATCTGAGAGCATCCGATAATTCCTCTTCTGATTCGATTAAAGTCGCTCAGATTATAAACGGATTTTATGATTGGTACTTGACTTCGATTAAGGAAAAGAAACATTCTGATTTTAAGCCAACATTTGTAGAATCCAAAAACGGAATGACTACACTTGATTTCACAAAATATCTTGACAATTTAAAAGAACATAGATTTTCAGACTCACTGATCAGTAAAGAAAGACAAAGTTATTCATGTTGTATTGAAAATTTAGGAAAAGTTAAATTCACGGATTTTCAAAAAATAACTTTTACGGACTTAGATGAATATGAGCAGGCAAACTGTGATTTCGGCAACTATTATCGGTGGACTGGTGGACAAGAATCAATTGACGGGATTAGAGTAGTTGACGTAAAATTTATTTCGTCTGATAAGATTTATGTCGTAATTGATTATTTCGAGTTTAATTCAGTCGTGAATAGAAAATATTATTGGGGTAAAAACGGATTAACTTTAATAAAAATTGACAGTCATTGGTTCATTGATAAAATTGACTCTTGGAAAATGGTTGATAATGAGACAAGAAATGAATGAATTACGCACCACGATGTTTTAAGTCTCCAGACCTTAACCCCTGACCCGGCAAGACTCCCTCTTGCATTAAGTATCCCGAAGGCAGTAACTGAAAATGACAGAACAGTCCAAATCTGATACAAATCTGAAACCACTTAGCGGAAAACAAATAGTAGTATGGACGACAATCCTGACACCTGTTTTGCTTATAACCTCTGTTTTCTTCATGGGTGGTGGACATGGCACCTTTTTCTTTGGAAAGTTATTCTATCCAATACCTATGATCATCGCAGGAATAAGTGACAGAATTACGGATTTAGCTTTGTGGGTTGCCGTTTTTCAAATTCCATTCTATGGATTACTACTGTATTTAGTGAGACATCGAAATTGGAAAAAGGTTGGAATCGGTATATTGATCACTCACATTATTCTTTTTTTTATTGCTATGAATTTAGCTGGTGGATTTGACTGAAAAGAAAAAACTGCAATCAACAGAACTAATATGCAAGAAAAGTTAGGCATCAAGTAAAAAATGGATCGACCAGAACTTGTAAGGAAGATTCTTGAATGGAATTCTAATCATCGTAAATTCGAACAGGAATTGTCTTCATTTCCATGGGATTACAGTGGCCCGCAAATCCGACTCGAAAAATCACACATCACCTCAATTTTCAATCGCGTACTGGAACAAAAACTCAGTAATAAGGATTTGGAGGAATGGGCCAATTTTATCGAGGTGAGAGATGACATAGATCTTGGTGAATATGAGGAACTAATATTTAAATTGGCCAATCCAGCTATAAATGGTAAAATGGATGATATCTTAATCAACAAGATTCTAGCTGAAATCTAAAAACACGCTTAACTACGAGACCCCCACGGTGTTTTAAGTCTCCGGATTTAAAACCCTGACAGTCAAGACTTCTTCTGGCATTAAGCCTCCATCACTATTGCTACTCCCCACCTGTGATATTTCGATAGAACTAAACCATAATGGAAGTCAGGAGACTCCACTGAATACATTCCAAACGAAAACGTTCGTGACAAGATCGATTGAGCTAAAATGACTAATAAGTCTCCCTTTGAAGGGAGATGATTGAACTTCCCCGTGGAAGTTCAATCTGAGGGATGTCCTGTTTTTACAGGTAGAAGCTCGTTTCCGACAACCCCCACAATCCCGCTTCTCCCAAAGAGAAACCTTTGATCTATGGAGGCCTTTACGAAGTTTTGACTCTATACCAAACCGGTCTAAGAGTTATTCCCCCTATATTTTTCAAACTCTGCCTTCCCCAGCTCCCGCTTGATCCGTTTATCCGGCAGGAAAGCCATTTTAAGTCCGGTAATGTCTTTGGCGGAAACCTCCTCCGGCGTGTCTTTACCCTTTCCGGATGCATGCAAACTAAAGGTTCCGAAACCGTCCAGCTTTACGTTATGTCCGTTCAGTAATAACTCGGGGATCAATTCAATAAATGATCGTACCACCCCCACCACATCTGCACCATTTATGGTAGACCGCTGTGATATACGATCACAGACCTCATCCAGATCAATTGCATGCCGACCGGTTAGTGCAGGATAATATCTCGGGGGCTTTTCTCCTGCCATACCTCTTGGCTTTTTGGAAACTACTTTATATTTCAAGGCCATAATGCTGATGTTTTAATGAAAAGATACGTATCAAAATATAGAAGAATAGCTATATCATCCAGAAAAGATACGTATCTTTTTTACAAGGACTGGTTATCTCGCTTGTTATCGTTGCGTTACTCCTGCTGCGCAATGCCGGACGAAAGCTCCAGCTTCCATTTTTCTCACGCAGCTCGTTGCAGACATCAACCTCAATCCAACTCCCCCTTAGCACAGGTGTTGGGGCTTTGCTCTAAAACTCAGCTTTCCAGCTCCACAATGTTTTAAGTCTTTTGGCCCTGTAAGCCTCCCTCCGGTATTAAATATCCATCACTATTGCTACTCTCCCTCCTGTGATATTTATATAAAACTAAACCGAAATGGAAGCCGGAATCTACCCCGAATACATTCCGAACAAAGTCATTCTCAACGAGTCTGAAACCGTGGCTTCATTACATAGTTCATCATTTATTCAAAAACGGAATGAATATTCCGGCATGAAGGTATTCACTTCAATCCAATCGCAATGCCATTCAGTCACTCATATTTTCTTTCCCGGACACCCCTTTCTATAGTGTGTATTCTGATGGTACTGAGTTGCTCCGAATCTCCCCCCTACCATCATTATGATGCCCGTCCACCGGGACTTACTTCAAAGGTATTCGCCCCTGAATTGTTTGTAGGAGACAGCGCTTATGTTGGCTATAATACTTTCGACCCGCTCAATCCGGAGCTGTACTATGCCATCACTACGCAGGTCTGGAACAGTTCGCGGATTGTCCGGAGAGATGAAAACGGACAGAAAGATTCACTTGATCTTGGGATCAATGAATTCTGGGAAGGCGAGCCCGTGTTTACCCCGGATGGCCAAAAACTTTACTTTACAGCGGTGGTTCGGGATGATCAGTTACACGCCGATCTGTTCTTTGTTGAACGAACCGATTCCGGCTGGAGCGAACCCGGGGAATTTGAATTGAATACTCCGGCCTCAGAATGGCATATCAGCTTTACGGAAGATCAAACCGCTTATTTTGGTTCGGAAATCGACGGCAGTACATTACATGCAGATCTTTTCTACTCCACGTTTGAGAATGGAACCTACGAAAGGGCCATCAAACTTCCCTCTCCTGTTAATACAGAGTTTAACGATTGCGACCCGTTGATTGCTCCCGACGAAAGTTATCTCATTTTTCACTCTGACCGCCCCGGCGGGTTTGGAGATCATGATTTGTACATTACTTTCAGGCAGGGAGTGAATGAATGGTCAACTCCGGTTAATATGGGGGATCAGATCAATACCGGTGGTTGGGAAATGGGGCCTTCCCTCAGCCCGGATGGCAAGTTCCTGTTCTTCACCCGAAGAGAAGCCTGGGACACCACAGAACCTTCCCGGATTTATTGGGTAAGCACCGGGATAATTGATCGGATCAAAGAACGTACTTTGAGCCATCAAAAACAGAGACAATCAGGGCTCTAAAAATATCAGTCCACGATGTTTTAAGTCTCCTGACTTAAAACCCTGGCCCGTCAAGACTCCGTCTTGCATAATGCATCCATCATTATTATTGCTCTCCTTCTGTGATATTTGTTTATAACCAACCCATAATGGAAGTAAGGAGACTCCACTGAATGCATTCCAAACGAAGACGTTCGTAACAATATCGATTGAGCTAAATGACTAATAAGTCTCCCTTTGAAGGGAGATGATTGAAGTTCCCCGTGGAAGTTCAATCTGAGGGATGTCCTGTTTTAAAAGAATGGAGCTCGTTCCCGACATTACCCACCATCAACTCAGAATGCCTGAGTTGATTGATCCCCCTTCGAAGGGGACTTCTAGAATCACAGGGAATAAAAAAAGGCTCCAAAAGGAGCCTTCCAATTTCAACGTACGAAGTTCATATTCAAAGTTCAGCATTCCTCAGCCTACTCTGAACTTCAGCTCTTCGATCTTACTGAGGATCTCATTCCGGTCCATTTCGCGATATCGTTCGGGAAGTAATTCTTTAGAGGTACATTCTATCACTGCATTCAGTGTCTGTAATTCCACTTCCTCCGGATAGGTTGGCGGGATAAAATCAGCCAGCGCCATATCAAGGATCTCGGGGGTGACTTCTTCCAGCCCCTGTGCGGCCGCCCGGAATTTGGCCCGGGTCAGTGCGGCTTCCATGTCGGCACCGGAAAATGTTTTAAAGCCTTCTTCAATAATGGCCGGGATGTACTCTTCGGTCATTTTCAATTTGGTCTTGCGCATCATCGCATCGAAAAGTTCCACCCGCTCTTCGTTTGTATGCGGAGGAAAGAGCGCCAGATGCTCTTCTGCTCTACCCTGTCGCTTTAAGTCAATGGGCATAAGATCGGGACGGGCCGTCATCAAAAACCAGATAATACGACCACGATTGGATGTATCACTCATAAAGGTGGCGATCTGTGAGAATACCCGGCTGGAAACGCCGCTGTCCCCGCTCGCTGACCGGTCACCAAGGTAGGCGTCAGCTTCATCGATCATTACCGCAACCGGCGCCATCGCTTTTAGTATGGTCAGAATTTTTTCCAGATTTCCTTCTGTTACACCCTGCCACTGACTTCTGAAGTTCTTCAGCTTCACCATTGGGATTCCCACCTCACTGGCAAAACAAGTCACCAGAAAGGTTTTTCCCGTACCAACCGGACCACAAACCAGATATCCCATCGGCATAACGTCCTGTCGACCTTCTTTCAGAGCTTGTACAGCATGCCGAAGATGGATCTTTACCTGCTTATGCCCGGCAACGTTTTCCAATGTGAATGGAGTTTCAACAAATTCGAGTAGTCCGTACGCCTCAGCCTCAATCAATTCCTTTTTATTCTCGGATAATCGCTCAAAGGTGATCTTTTCTTTATTCTCCCGGGCATTCGATAACACACTGCGGATATTTACAAAATTCAGACCGGCCGTTTGTTGGGCAATGATCTCGGGTTTAACCTCTGAAATAGTTTCAAAATCATCGTTTTTGGTTTCATGGTTGATGAACCGGAGACGATCTTCTTCACCGGGGATCGCGATCTTGATCTCTGTGGTATATGGATTCTGGATCAGTGTTTTATTCAGATCGGACAGATTTTCAGTGATGATCACATTGGTAAAATCAGACGCCAGAAACATTGGATCGTGTGCCCATCGAGAGAGGTACACCAGAGAGGTTCGATCCTCATTACCAATAGAACTCGCATCACTCATGGGAATGATGGTCTCGGCATAATCCATAATCAGGGCCACGCTCTTCTTCTGATCGAGGCGCAACCGAAAGTATTGTTCCAGTAGTGAGAACACCCTTACCGGATCCTTAGGCATCTTTTTGGCATACTCGGTGCCAATTAAACTATCCCGGCCTGCGATCGCCTGATTAAAGTCTGCCTGAGATTCCTTATCTCTGAAGTAGATTCCGGAAGACCGATCGTAGAATACCACAAAATCACGGGCCCCGAAGAATTCATCCGATAAGAAGCTCTTCAACCTGTGAAACTCAGTTCCTTCTTCGGTTTTAAGGGGAACTAGGTCATGCACATTACCGTGAAGCAAAAAAGTATTGATAGTCCGGCTAAGATACTTTCACGCAAATTCCTGCGACCATTTTGGATAGTGATCAAACATATGCTAAAAAATCAAAGGTTCATGATAACAAAGTGAGATACTTTGCTCAGTGTCACTCAATTAAAATGAGTTTAACAGTTTCTATTCGGCTTTGGGTCGCCTTACTAATAATGAACTTTTTATTGTCTATAAGTACCTCTTCATTCACTTTTGGAATGCGCCCCAAATAATTAATTATGAAGCCCGCTACGGTATCATACTCAGAAGGTTCCACGGGAAGATCAATTTCTTCAAATTCTTCCACCAGTTCTTCGATCTCAACATTTCCACTGATCACAAAACTATTCGGGGAAAGGCGTTTCATAATATCGCTGTCAACATCATGCTCATCCTGAATATCCCCTACCACTTCTTCCAACAGGTCCTCAATGGTGACCATCCCGGCGGTTCCTCCGTATTCATCTAATACGATGGCCACGGATAAATTCGATTGTCGGAATTCGGTAAGCAGATCCTTCGATTTTTTACTGTACGGAATTAATTTAACCGGACGAATGATCTCATTCACCGTAGTTGGTTTGTTGAACAGATCATAAGCATAGACTACTCCGATCACATCATCAATTGATTCTTTATACACCGGCAATTTGCTGTGACCGGATTTAATGAACAGATCACGGATCTCATCCAGGCTTGTACTTTTCTCCACAGCATCGATCTCGATACGGGGAATCATAGATTCTTTCACCCGCTTGTTCGACAATTCAAGTACATTATTCAGGATCTCGGAGTCATCTTCATCAATGTCCTCGCTTCCTCCGCTGTCTCTTAGTTCCCGGAAGATCAGTTCCACATCCTGTCTTCGGTAAAATGATTCCGTTTTTTCCGCATCGGGAACCAGCCATTTTATGAGTACGTTCGAAGATCCGTTAGCGATCCCGATCAAAGGTCTTAATACAAAGTAGCAGATCCGAAGTGGCAAAGCGATCACATTCACCAGCACATCAGCCTGTGCCCTGAAAATGGCTTTGGGTATGATCTCCCCGAAAAGCATAATGATCACCGAACCTATGATGGTCTGAATCAACAGGATCTCAAATTCTGATGGGACCGATGAAAAGAACTGATCATAGAAGTTCTGTATCGGGCTAACCAGAAAAATAGCCATGAAGGTAGCGTATAATACATTTACAATATTATTACCTACCAATGTAGTGGTAAGAAAAGTTTCGGGATTACTCTTAAAGAAATTAACCGAACTGGCTACAAAGTTTTTCTTCCGGGATGCTACTTCCAGCTTTAATTTATTAGCTGTTACAAAAGCGATCTCGGAGCCGGAAAAGAAACCGCTTAATAAGATAGTGAATGCGATCAGGAGCCATTGCATACTAGTGTACTCCTGTCGTTAAAGTTACATATGTGCTACCCGATGGAGGTTCGTCGCTCATTAACGAAAAATTAGTTCTTATTTACCCTGGAATTCAGGCTTTCGTTTCTCAATAAAAGCCTGTGTTCCTTCTTTAAAATCCGCAGTGCTGAACAAATCTCCAAATAGATTTGCTTCATGTTCGAACCCATTGGTTTTTCCGGATTCTTTCACTGCTTCAATTGCCTTTGTAATGGCAAGCGGAGCCTGTTTTAGCATGGGCTTCACCATTCCTCTGGCTTCCTCTAAAATATCGCCTTCTGCAATTTTACTTACAAGACCAATACTCAAAGCTTCTTCAGCTTTTACGAATCGTCCGCTCATGATCATTTCCAACGCCTTAGCTTTACCAACAATTTGTGGTAAACGCTGTGTGCCCCCATATCCCGGGATCAGTCCGAGACTCACTTCGGGAAGACCTAACACTGCATTTGGCGAGGCAATTCGGATATGACAGGCTAATGCAAATTCAAGTCCGCCACCCAACGCATAGCCGTTTACTGCGGCAATGACCGGAATCCCCAATTCTTCAATTTGTTGAAAAACATTTTGCCCCCTGAGTGATAATTTTGTTGCTTCTTCGCTGCTGAAGTCAGCAAATTCTTTTATATCAGCTCCGGCTACAAACGCTTTATCCCCGGTTCCGGTAATGATTAAAGCCCTTAAAGACTGATCGTTGTTAATCGTATCTATGAATTCCTGAAGCTCAACAAATACCTTATCATTGAGCGCATTCATAGCTTTTGGTCTGTTAATAGTTAACACACCCACTCCGGATCCATCCTGTTCCCAGAGTAACGTTTCGAAATTTTTCATGCTATTCGCGAACTCTTTTCTTCGGTTTAATTTCCGAATTTACATCATCAGACAGTTCATCCAAAATGGAATCAAAGTCCAGTTCTGATTCCCATTCGGTGGTGTATTCAGGCATAATATCCTGATCGAGGTCGTCGATGAGTTGTGAAGTTTCGTCAACTTCGGTGAGTAGATTATCGAGCTGGAAGCCAATTTCTTCCGGATTGCTCATCGTCATCGATTGCTCGTAGATATAACGAACGGCATCCTCGATGGTTTCCAGATGAGTTTCACAAACCAGATATTTTTCTTTTGCGATCTTAAATTTAGTGAGCCTTTTTTGCATGATCGCTACGCGACGGGATTTTGTGCGGCGTAATTTTTCAGATTCAATGGTTTTGATCTCTTCGATCTGCCTTACAACTTCTTCTTTTAAACTCGATTCGAGCGAGGTATTCAGATATACTTCGTACCGTTTAATGAGATCCAGCAATGTGAGATAGTTGCCTAATAATTCATCGATCTTTTTCCCGATGTTATCCAATAAACCCTGTGAGCTGTAGGGTAGTTTTTCAAAGTTTTCCTGAACCAGTTTAGCCAGGTGTTTGAGCACTAAAAACCGTTTCTGACTGGCTGAATCCAATGATTGAAAAAGATCTTTCTCATTATTCGTGGCGTGACGTTCCTTGATCTTCTTGAGTTCAGTCTTCTTTCTGAAACGAGGTAACTTGGGCACAATTCCCAGATACATCAGTTCCATACCAAACACAGAGGTCAGCAAGAGGTTGGATATATCCACACTCATTCCGCTAAAGAACAGTGCCCCGATGGTTGAAACCAGTAATACTCCGAGATTGATCGGGTTCAGAAATGCTTCCCGGGTATAGTTGATATTTAGATCTTCTGTCGACATCAGTCGTTATCTGTAATTCCTTTATTGGTGTCAGACTCTTTTTTCAAACCTATGGTTTTATCTGCCCGGATCTCATCGGCCTGTTTTTCGATTTCTGAGTAGAGCATGCCCATTTCGGCCTTTACCTGCTTCAATGTTTCTTTAGCCTTTTGTTTCTTCAGTTGCTCATTCAACTCTTCCTCTTTCACTTTGCCGGCGGCAGTAGATGGATCATCTTCATCCAGACTATCCATGGCAACGTCGAGTTTTGCTTCTGCAAATGATACTTTTTCTTTTACCTTACCCAGAAACTCATCCACCGATTCCATCAGATTATCCGCATTCATATTATTCAATGCTGATGCGATCTTACCTTTCTGTTCGGCTCTGCGCAAACGTTCTTTGGCCTCTTTAATCCGGCGGTAATGCTCTTTGTATTCCTCCTTCAGGCGCTCACGTTCTTCTTCGTTTCGGGTACTCATGATGGCTTATCAGTTTTTTTCCTTATTTCCCACTGATTTACCCGGAGCTTTTTCTTCTGATTCCGGAGTCTCATCCATAGAGATCGATCCTGATGAAGTGCCCATCTCCATTTTGAATTGCTCAACCAATTCGTGTGCACGTAATTTTTCAGCGTTCGCTTCAATTTCCATGGTTTGGGTATCAATACTGTCGAGGGCTATTTCCATACGAGCCTCATTCTTAGCCGCTTCCTCATTGATACGAGAGATCATTTCGTCGTGCGTCTGATCGATTCCACCCACTTCAAACTGTTCTAAAGTATCGGCGATCTTTGCCTGCCATTCAGCACGTTCGCTAGCTCTCAAAGCTTCTTTGGCTTCCTGGATCTTACGATCTTTCTCCCGCATAAATACTTTTTTCACCTTCAGCGCCTTCTCATAGGCACGTTCAGCAAACTGAAGCTGATCTTTAGTATGTTCAAATGTTTCTTTGGCCTTTTCTAATTGCAGTGCATATCCCTCAGCAATGTCATCTCTGTTGGCCTGAATAGCTGATTTTATCTTCGCAGTAAGATCCTGTATCTGCTTTTCATTTCGTTTTGCTTCTTTTTGAAGCATGATCAGGTTTGCCTTAACCGTGGCAATATTCTCGTTCATTTGCGGGATCTGATCATTCAGCTCACGTATGTTTTGCTCCAATATTAATTTTGGATTCTCCATGGAGCTGATAACCCCACCAAAAAGAGATTTGATTGCGCGAATGAGTCGTTGAAACATGATTCTTTCCGTTTTTTATGCCCTTAAGTACTTAGGATCTAAGTTAATTGATTATTTTTGTAATTCAACATGCTAAAGCTCAAATGCCCTTGTGCCTTCGCTGTCGCAAATGTGACTCACCAGCGGTTCAGGCGCCGGTGCCTCACTCGTGATTGCCACTGCTCCCCGTAACATATCGGTGACTGTTTCAATCATATCGGCCTTGTTCGTGAAACCTTCCAAAATAGTTTCACCTTTTGAAATTTTGTCGCCAACTTTCTTTTTAAGCATGATGCCGGCAGCAGGATCGATATGCTCTTCTTTGGTTCGCCGTCCTGCGCCTAATTCTAAGGAAGCCATTCCTATCTCGAAGGAATCCATAGAGTTAATGTAACCATCCTGATCTGCTTTTAATTCAAATCTATGTCCAGTTTCAGGATACTTCTCAGGATTCCGGATAAGATCAGTATCTCCATGTTGCTCTTCTACAATATCCAGCCATTTCGCAAAGGCTTCTCCGTTCTGTATCTGCTGTTCACTGATCCGTATGCCTTCTTCTATGGAATCTGCCTTTCCCCCAAGATAGATCATTGTTCCTGACAGCAGATTGGACAGTTTCATGATATCATCCGGACCGGTACCGTGCATAGCATCTATGCACTCTTTCACCTCTATCCAGTTACCGATGGCATTTCCCAGAGGCTGATTCATGTTGGTAAGGAAAGCTATGGTCTTTTTACCAAATTGCTCACCGATACCTACCAGTGTTTCCGCTAATTGTATGGCGTCATCCAGAGATTTCATAAAAGCCCCGGAACCATATTTCACGTCCAACACCAGGGCATCGATCCCTTCCGCCAGCTTTTTGCTCATTATACTTCCTGCGATCAAAGGGATGGATTCCACAGTAGCGGTCACATCACGCAGCGCATATAGTTTTTTGTCTGCCGGAGCGATCTCTTTAGTCTGTCCGGCTAAGACCAGATCATGTTTGGCTATGATCTCCTTGTACCGATCCAGATCCATATCGACTATAAAACCGGGAATGGATTCCAGTTTATCCAAGGTACCACCGGTATGCCCCAAACCTCGACCGGAAATCATAGGAACCGGCACGCCCGCACTTGCTACCACCGGAGCCAGGATCAACGAAAGCTTATCTCCCACTCCACCCGTGGAGTGTTTATCTACTTTGATTCCGGGGATCTCACTCAGATCCACAATGATGCCTGAATGTAACATGGACTCGGTAAAAGCTGCCGACTCTTCGTTATTCAATCCGTTCAGAAAGGCTGCCATCAGAAAAGCACTCACCTGATAATCTTCAATTTCGTTATGAGTGTAGGCCTTGATGATATATTTAATTTCATTCGCAGAAAGAGATTTGCGCTCTCTTTTTTTGCGTATTAACGATACTATATTATACTTTTGTTCCATAGACCAAGTATAGGTCAAATCCGCTAAATTTTCTCACCTAAACCCTACTTTCTTTTGCTGAAGATTCTTGCTGACCGAAACCTTTATAAACTCGAAAATTTTATCCCTAAGGATTCCGAACTCACTTTTTATGATCCCGGAAATGGGATTCCGGATCACAAAAATACTGATGCCTGGTTATTACGAACAGTTACTAATGTAAATGAACAGACCGTACCTGATCTATCAAAAGATCTACAATTCATTGGAACCGGTTCAAGTGGTAGCGACCATATTGATAAAAAGTACCTTCAGAAAAATGGGGTCAAGTTTGCCGATGCTAAAGGCTGTAATGCACGTGCCGTGGCAGAGTATGTTCTAACCGCCTTACTTCTTTTGAAATTTGATGAAAAGGTAGATATAGAGTCATTGAGCTATGGTATTATTGGGGTTGGAGCTGTAGGTACTGAGGTTGGAAAATTAATGGATGCTTTTGGTTTTAATTACAAGAGTTACGATCCACCAAGGGAAGAAATCGATCCGAATTTCACTTCCTGCTCGCTGGATGAGGTTCTGGAATGCGATGCACTAACCTTTCATGTACCCTATGAAGAATATGGCAACCATCCTACTAAGTATTGGCTGGACGAGACCAAACTGGCCAACAGGAACTATAAAGTACTGATCAATGCATCCAGAGGGGGAATACTAAAGGAAGAAGCTGTTAAAGCTAGTTTTAATAAAGGCCATATTGACTTTCTGGTGATCGATGTTTGGGAAAATGAACCAGACTTTGATCCTGAATTCGCTGAGTTAGCATATATAGCCACCCCACATATTGCCGGTTATTCTGAACAGGCTAAATTGAACGCCAGCTCCATCGTTGTACAAAAAATGCTGAACCATTTTGGAACAGAATCAACTATTGATCAGGATCTATACCAATCTAAATATGTTGATCTTGCACATATCACTTTCTCGGATAGTCAGCTTTTAAAAAGACTGCACCCGATCATGGAATATGATGCTGCATTGAGAGATCTGATCGGCAGGTCGGATCGAACAGAACTATTCAGAAAATTAAGAGAAGATCGCCCTTTTCGCTTTGAATACGGTTATTTGAGTTTGGATGAACCACTGATCAAAGATCATCCATTTTTAAAAGTACTGGGCATTTCAAATCATTGATCTGCTCAACTCATTTTCTTTCTTTTTGCTCCCCCGCATCCTCCACCAAAAATGGTAGAAAGTCCCAGAAGGTACCCAAAGTCGTACCATCCACCTGTATTATTTATGGCATAAATCGCGATATCATTTTTGAATAATCCGACTACAAATGCAAATGGAGCAATAAACCCATGGATCAAGCCTTTAATAAAGCCGGCCGGCTCTCCGGGAACTAAGTTCGTGATATCTGTCGCCTGAGCGCAGGATAATGAGACGATGATCAAACCCAAGAGTACGTAAACTGATTTTTTCATAGTGATCCTGTAATTGATTGGATAACAAAGGTTAAGTACAGGACTTTCTACTATTTTTATACTAAAATGTTACATGCCCTTCTAATTTTTCTTACTTGTTTGGCACTTGTGTATACACCAGCAAAGCTCCTATAAGTGCCAGTACTGCACCAATGGCAAACGGTACTAAAAATCCAAATTGAACGGTAAACCCGGACATAAAAGACCCGAAAGATATTCCGATACCGAATGCAACCGTAAGAATGGATAATTTCGATCCTGATTGCCCATTTTCAGTTAGATCTCCTGCCAGTGCCAATGCCGGAGCAAGAACCATGGCCCCACTAATTCCCTGAAGTAATCGGGTAACGATTAGTTGCCAGGATTCCACCGACAACCCTTGCAGAAAGGTGATCGGTCCCAAAAGTATTAGTCCGGTTAGAATGAATCGTTTCCTTCCATATTTATCACTAAGTGAGCCGACAATTGGTTGAGTTATTGCTAACATACCAACCATTGCAGAAAACTCCAGAGCAAACATAAATGCTCCCTGATCAAACCGTTGATTGATCTGTGGTTCGATGGCTGCTAGCAAAGAAAATCCGGAACTCATAATAAAAGTGGAGAGTCCCAATGCAAAGATAGGATCCAGTATTTTGTCGGGATCATCGCTGGTAAACCGAAAACTGACCTTCCCGGTTGATGGTTTTGTTTCTTCAGGGTCATTTACCAGAAATGAAACCAGAATTACACTTATAAATGCCATCAGAGCCGCAAACATAAAGGCAGCAATGAACCCGTTTACTTCTCCAAGCACTGGAAAATGATACGGACCGGATTCTATCATTACTCCACTTAATAACGGGCCAAGTCCAAAACCAACCAATCTGAATGAATTATAGATACCCATATTCCTGCCACGGTTCACCGGTAAACTGACTTCGCTAACCAACGCTACACTTGTAGTAATAGTAAGGGCAGCAGCAAGCCCCTGTACCGATCTGATGATCAACATGGTCCAGTAAGTATCCGCGAAGCTGTAAGAAATATTAGCCAATGTGAAAATGGCTAAACCGGCTATTACAAATATGGTGCGTTTGCCATATTTATCTGAAACAATACCGGTTATAGGTTGAAAGAAGCTGCTAACTAATCCAAATAGTCCGATCACTAATCCGGTTATCATAGATTCTGTAAACCCAAAAAAAGTGCCGTGTACGTAATTACTGGCTATATAGAGTGGTAATACAACGATCAGGAAGGAGTTTCCCATTGCGTCGGCCATTCTTGCAAAGCCGAGTGCTACAATTCTTTGATCTACCCCAAAAACTGTAGTCTGTGATTGATTGCTCATTTTAAATCTTAAACTTTGAATAGTGTTCGGAATGCTAACTTCCAGACTACTATTGAGGTTCCTGAGAACCTTAAAATGGACGTGATTGACTCAGTCTATAACAATGTTAATAAATGTAAAAAAATGATTTTTTATTTATTTAAATACATTTCAGCTAGGTTTACTGCATGTTCGTTTAATAATTTTTTACCAAAAAAGTGGGTTGTTATAAATTTATAAAAGCCATTTTAATCAAAAGAATCACTTCTGAGTCTATCCTATATCATATATATTTCCAGCTCCCTCTTAACGTAAACTATTAGCCGACAAGCTTATACATGACCGCTACAGTTTTATCCGACGAACATAAAAAGTTCGAACATATACCAACCCGAATTTATGAAAATGCTCAGCTTGCATCTGCAGCTGTGGCCAATGAAATTGCTGATCTGATCCGATCCAATAATGCCAAAAACAAATCTACCGTTTTAGGATTAGCTACCGGGTCAACCCCTACTAAGATCTATGATGAGTTAGTTCGCCTTCATAAAGAGGAGGACCTCAGTTTTAAAAATGTGATCACCTTCAATCTGGATGAATACTACCCTATGCAGCCCGACTCTCTGCATAGTTATGTGAAATTCATGAATACCTATTTATTTGATCACATCGACATCATAAAAGAGAATATTCACATTCCTGATGGCACCTTAAAAAGAGATCAGGTAAATGCATTTTGTAAAGATTATGAGAAAAAAATTGAGGAAGCAGGTGGATTAGACATCCAGATATTAGGGATTGGACGAACAGGTCATGTTGGGTTCAATGAACCTGGTTCTACCGTGAATTCTAAAACAAGAATGATAGCTCTAGATCGCTTAACAATTCTAGATGCTGCAAGTGGTTTTTTCGGAGCTGAAAATGTACCAACCCGTGCTATTACAATGGGAGTTGGAACAATATTAAATGCTAAAAAGATTTACCTAATGGCTTGGGGCGAAGGTAAATCTGATATTATCAGAAAAGCTGTTGAAGGTGAAATGACGGCGCATATTCCTGCCACATTCCTTCAGGATCATCCTAATGCTGAAGTAATTCTGGATGAAGGTTCTTCTGCTGAGTTGACCCGGATTAAAACTCCATGGCTGGTTGGCACAGTAAAATGGACCAATGAATTAGTTCGTAAAGCTGTGGTCTGGTTAAGTCTTGAAATTGGAAAACCGATCCTGAAATTAACTGATGAAGATTACAGTGAGCATGGAATGAATGACATTCTCACAGAGATCGGAACGGCTTACAATATCAATATCAGAGTATTCAATCAGGTTCAGCATACCATAACCGGATGGCCGGGAGGAAAGCCTAATGCCGATGACACCCACCGTCCGGAACGGAAAGAACCATTCCCTAAAAAAGTGATCATTTTCAGTCCTCACCCCGATGACGATGTGATCTCAATGGGGGGTACTTTTATCCGTTTAGTGGACCAGGGACATCATGTACATGTAGCTTATCAAACTTCTGGAAATATTGCTGTGTTCGATGATGAGGCTCTTCGTTTTGCTGATTTCATGTCAGAATTTAACGAAGCATTTGATATCAATACTTCAGGTAGTAACATTTTTAAAGAAGTTGAGACCTTCCTCAAGGAAAAAGAATCCGGTCAGGTAGATTCTGACAAGGTAAAAATGATCAAACAATTGATACGCCGTGGAGAAGCAAAAGCGGCCTGCCGGTATGTAGGCGTTCCTGCAAATCAGGTTCATTTTCTGGATCTGCCATTTTATGAAACCGGAGAAATACGAAAAAAACCGATCGGACCTGATGATGTTGAGATCGTAAAGGATCTGATCATGAAAGTAAAACCGCATCAGATCTATGCTGCCGGTGACCTTTCTGATCCGCATGGTACCCACCGTGTGTGTCTGGATGCCATATTTCAGGCTCTTACTGAATTAAAAGACGAACCATTCATGAAAAATTGCTGGACATGGTTGTATCGTGGTGCATGGCAGGAATGGGGAATTGATGAAATTGAAATGGCTGTACCTATTAGTCCGGATGAAAAGAATCGTAAGCGCACCGCTATTTTCAAGCATCAATCCCAAAAAGACCGGCCATTATTCCCTGGGACTGATAAACGTGAATTCTGGCAACGAGCCGAGGACAGAAACCGGCAAACAGCAGAGCTTTACGATCAACTTGGTTTGGCGGAATATGAAGCTATGGAAGCATTTGTCCGCTGGAAAGGACTGGATTAATAGTTCCGGTTGAAATTGACCTGAAGACGGGCTATATCACTCCGTCTTTTATTATCAGCCCCGACCAATTTCATAACAAACATATCTGAATGAGTATACTTTCGAAATTCTGGAATAAAGCCTGGGCATGGATTCCTTCACTCTATTTTGTTCAGGGTTTACCCTACATCATGGTGATGGAAGTTTCCGTGATCATGTACAAGAACCTGGAGATCTCTAATGCCGAAATCGGTCTCTATACCAGTTTATTGTATTTGCCGTGGATCATTAAGCCTTTCTGGAGTCCGATCGTAGAGAATCTAAAAACCAAACGATGGTGGACATTGGCCATGCAGTTTTTGATGGGTGCTGCTTTTGCCGGAGTTACTTTTTCTCTTTTTACTGTCTCCTTCTTCAGTATAAGCCTGATCATTCTTTATATACTTGCAATCGCTTCTGCCACTCATGACATTGCCGCTGATGGTTTCTACCTGCTTGCTTTGAATCAGGATGACCAATCATTCTTTGTAGGGATCCGGTCAACCTTTTACAGAATTGCGATGATCAGTGGAAAGGGGCTTTTAGTAATTCTGGCCGGTTATCTGGTTGATTCCGGCATGGAGGTGAATAAAGCCTGGGCATTTACTTTTGCCACACTGGCCATTACCATCACCGTTTTTGCAATTTACAACAGCTTCTTTTTGCCTAAACCCGATAATGATCAACCCGAGACATTTAGTTCTGCTGCGGATCAGGTTAAGGCATTCTTCAAGATCTTTGCCGAGTTCTTTAAAAAGAAAGATATCGGAATTGCATTGGCTTTTATCCTACTGTTTCGCTTCGCTGAAGGTCAGTTAGTTAAGATGGGTTCTCCGTTCTTTCTGGATAGCGTTGAACTTGGGGGATTGGGATTAACCACCACCGATCTGGGAATTATTAATGGTACCGTTGGGCTGATCGCATTAACGATTGGTGGTATTCTGGGTGGTATAGCTATTTCAATGAAAGGTCTGAAATTCTGGATTTGGCCAATGTTGATCGCCATGAATTTACCCAACGCAGTGTATTTGATCATGTCGTACCTGCAACCGGAGTCACTTTACCTAATCAGTGCCTTTGTCGGCATCGAACAATTTGGCTATGGCTTTGGCTTTGCCGCTTTTCTGATGTATCTGATCTACGTGGCCCGTGGAAATCATCAAACCGCACACTATGCATTTGGTACCGGATTCATGGCTTTGGGTATGCAAATTCCGGGAATAATCAGTGGTTTTATGCAGGAATGGTTGGGATATCAGGAATTTTTCATCTGGGTGATGATCTGTACCATTCCGATCTTTATCGTAACTAAATTTTTGAATATTGATCCTGAATTCGGCAAGAAAAGCTCGAAAGACTGATCTTACAACAATCCATACTTACACTAGAAAACTCATCGTTAACCATCAGTAGCTACATTTATTAATCAACGATCAAACATGAAAAAGTCGACTCATTTCATTTTCGCAATCACTTTTGCCTTCTCTTTTTTAATTCCAATTATGGCAGTTGCACAACCTGCAAGTACCGGAAGTCCTGAAAAACTAATCTCAAATTCATCGAAAGAATATCAACGGCCGGCTTGGTCACCGGATGGCAGCAAGATCGCATTTACAGCCGGGCGTAATCAGGGAATTTGGATCACCAATGCTGACGGTACTGACATGAAACAAGTGACCGACGAAATAGCTGGATTCGGCTTCTCCTGGTCTATGGATTCACAAAATATCCTTGCCAGAGTTTCAGAAACCGAGAATCGCCGGCAGAAAATGGGTATCAAGATCTATGGATTGGATGGCTCATCCACTCAGATCACTGAACTGAGAGATGATATGCCTGCTCTGCCAACGTGGGCAAATTTTGATGAAAATGTGGTTTTGATCACCAATGACAAGATCGAAAAATTTGATTCCGGTAAAGAAACACCGGAGCAATTTAAAACCAAAAGCCGACAGGCATTTTATGTACTAAAACCGAATTCTATTGCCACAGGAATGGTACCTGAAAATACAACTACTGATATCTCCCCTTTCGAAGACGCTAAGTATCTTAATCTGGAAGTTTCACCGGATGGACAAAAACTCGCTTTTGAAGTGTATGGAGGCAATCTGTATGTCATGAATATTGATGGCAGCGGTTTAGTAGATCTGGGTAAAGCTAACCGCCCAAGCTGGTCGCCTGACAGCAAATATGTGTGTGCAATGGTTGCCGAAGATGACGGCCATTCCTATAAGAGTTCAGATCTTATTGCCTTCAGCGCAGATGGCTCGCAACAGATCAACCTTACGCAAACTACCGACCTTATTGCCATGAACCCGGCATGGTCGCCCAGTGGTGATAAAATTGCCTTTGATTCTCCTGATGACGGTTCCATTTATATCCTGAATATCAGCCAATAAATCATCTAAATAAAAGTCTAATCGTCGCTAATAAAATTGAGCAGGAGTAGTTTCTCAATGTCAAAATCACTTTTTAAATATGTTCTCTTAGTAGTTCTGGGTTACTTTTTTTATTCACAATCTGCAAATGCGCAGATAACCGGTCTTGATGGTTGGTCGCTGTTTATTGATCCCGGCCACAGCCAAACTGAAAATATGGGGCTCTATAATTATTCCGAAGCTGAGGAAACCCTGAGAATTGGTCTGCGCCTCCGAAAAATGCTTTTGGAAAAAACAGATATCGATACCGTATATATCAGCCGGGATTCTGATAATGATCAGATGAGTTTGAGCCAGCGAACTGATCTGGCTAATGTACTTGGTGCCGATTTTTATTACTCCATTCATAGTGATGCAGGTGGAACTTCATCGAACAGCGCCTTAATGCTTCACGGAGGCTGGCGCTTTAATGGTGCTACTATCGAGAAAACTCCGAATGGTGGGAAGGATCTGGGAGATATCATGAATACTAATTTGCCGGCGGCCATGCGCATTCCTACCAGGGGTAATTATGCCGATCGTACATTCTATCAGGGATTCCCATTTTCCCATGACCGGCAGTATCCCTACCTCCATGTTAACAGAGAATCAAATATGGCTTCTTTGCTTAGCGAGGGTGGTCATCACACAAATCCATGGCAACAAAAAAATAATCTTAACGATGAGTGGAAACAGCTCCGTGCACAATCTGCTTTCTGGTCGATCCTGGAATTTATGGGTGTAGACCGCGATACAGTAGGAATCGTAACAGGATTTATTACTGATGCAGATACCGATGAATATCTGAATGGAGCAACCATCTCCATCGAAGGACAAACCTACACCACAGATACTTACGACTCTTTGTTTTACAAGTACTCGATCGATCCCGAAGAGTTGAGTAATGGATTCTATTATCTGGAGGGGTTAACAAATGGTGCAAATCAACTGATTGTAGGCGGCGAAGGTTATTATCCTGATACCGTAGATGTTGACATACTTTACACCGATTTTACGTTTGCTGATGTAGCCATCACCTCCAGTGTACCTCCATTTGTTGCCGGCACCTCTATAAACGGTGAAGAAGATGTTAATCCCGGACAGGATCTGATACTGACTTTCAGCCGTTCCATGAATAAAGCCTCTGTTGAAGCTGCTCTTACACTTACACCGGAACCGGAAGATACCCTGATCTTTAACTGGAGATCGGATACCGAGCTTAGTATTGTTACCAATAATCTGGCATTTGAGAACATGTATTCACTCACTATTGCAGATTCTGCTTATGATGCTTCTGAATATGCGCACCAGTTAGATGGAAACGCTGACGGTATAGCCGGTGATGATTATACGCTGGATTTTGAAACTGGACCCGTTGACATTATTCCGCCATCAGTGGTAGATATATTCCCGACTAATACTGCATTTAGTGTCATTGATCCGATAGTGAGTGCCACTTTCAGCGAGCCTTTGGATTCTGCTTTATTTGATAGTACAACCATCAAAGTAACGCTATCCAATTATCAGGTTCCCGGAGAAATCTACTATTATGAGGTTAATGATCAAAGTGTGATCAATTTCATCCCATCCGAAAAACTGACCCCATCCAGAAATTATGTACTTACTGTTTCCGGAGAGATCAGTGATACATTGGGAAATAAAATGGGATCGAATGTAGTACGAACGTTTCCCACAACCACGGACGATATTAACAATACCATCAACATCGATAACTTCGATAACGGCCTGACAGCATGGTGGGAGCCTTCTCAAAGCGGGAGCACCGTTGGCATTAAAGCCGAAGAGGTTAGCCGGATCAATGATACCACTTTTGTAAACCCGATGACCAACAGCACCTCTTCCTTAAAGGTAAATTACGGATGGTTAACGAGTGAAACGGAACATCTGATCCGTGAATACCGAAGTTTCGGAACACCGGTTTTTGGAAATACCTATACCATTCAGGCGTATGTATTTGGTGATGGTAGTGGAAATCAGTTTCGATTTATGATCCGTGATGGAGCTAATCAATTGGAAGGCAGTGAATGGTTTACCGTTGATTGGATCGGCTGGAAACTGATCTCCTGGGATATGACTGAAGACGAGGTGATCGGTTGGGTAAACGGCAATGGTGAAATCACCGGATTGTCCCACTTTGACAGCTTTCAGCTTACTTACGTACAAGGTCAACCGGAAAATGGTTTCATTGCTTTCGATGATCTACGCGCTGTAACCTATGGTAAAGCAACCAATATTGAGGAAGGGATCTCTGATCTGCCTAATACCCTTCAATTGGATCAGAATTACCCGAATCCGTTTAACCCCTCTACCAATATCAGTTTTGCATTGCCTGTTCAAACGTCTGTTAACCTGACCGTGTACGATATGCTCGGTAAGAAGGTATCCACCTTATATTCCGGCAACCTGAGTGCAGGATATCACACCATGCAATTTAAAGCCAATAATCTGGCGAGCGGAGTTTATATATACCGACTGGAAACTCCATCTGAGGTAATCACCAAAAAGATGCTTCTGGTCAAGTAGTTCATCCAAAAAAAGGTTCGGAGGATTCCGAACCTTTTTTATATCGTGCTATTCTGAAATACACAGGGATACTACCACATTCACATCCCTAGCCCATGATCACTTCTCGGGCATTTCTTCCAAAGCCTCAATGGAGGCATGCTTCAGATAAAATTCTTTAAGTCCTTTCACGATCTGCTCAGCGATCTTGACTTGAAAATCAGGATCTAGTAATAAGATCTCTTCCTCCGGATTAGAGATAAAGGCGGTTTCGACCAGCGCATTCGGGAATTCTATGGGACCATTCAATGAGAAATTGAAACTGCCGGTTAGTCCATAGTCTTTCAAACCAAGATCCAGCATATTTTTATATAAAATCTCCGCTAATGGACGATAGGCCATATGCTTATAAAATCCCCCCGTTCCGGCCACCTCACGCGGATCGGAAGTATATCCGATTGAATTTGCATGAATACTAACCAGAAGATCTGCCTTATTGCTGAGTACAGCCTCCCTGCGCTCACTCATATAAACGTAGCTATCATTTGTACGGGGTAGGATCACATTCACCCCTTCCAGTTTTAATAATGAATCCAGCTTTTGGGTTATTTGAAGGGTAACCTCTTTCTCCTTCGCACCGGAAGCGCCTAAAGCACCATTACTCGAGCCACCATGACCTGCATCAACAGCAATGGTTCTGCCACTCAGAGGATTGATGGGATCTGTGATCACCGGAGGTCTGTTAATTTTTACAGCGAGCTGAGAACCCCAGCCATACCCAACCGAATACCCCCAATTCTGTGAATGATCCAGTTCAATGATCATTCTGAATTGTCCATTGGCTACCTGCTCCCATTCCACTTTTTTGATTCCTTCAGAACTCAACATCTTGGTCTTCCAGTTTGTGTTCGAGGTCGCCCCATAAACATCCACAATGATCTTATTGGGATCTAATTGCTGAAAGGTCGTATATGGTAATTTTTCAGAAAGATTCAGTGTGATAATATCCTGTGAGCTATTACCACTTATCCTGATGTTACCTGTCAATGACTCGACCGGTTCAATACCCGCCGGCATCAATTCAACGAACTTTTCCGGGATCCATGCATCCAGACCATCTGCCAGTTTTACCCGGTAAATTCCGTTTTTCATTCCGGTGATATTTAACAGGATATCTTTTTCGATGAACCCATATTTGTAACCGCCCAACCGATCGGTACCTAACCCAGTATTCAGGTACGCTCCATCTTCGATCACTTTTCCGTCTCTCACTCCCCCACCCAGAGTCACTTCAAAATCACTGGTTTTCTTTATATATCCGAACAGACCTTTTTTCATTTTAAAGGTAATGTGCTGTTTCATCACATAATCGCTCGGTTTTACTACATAACTACCCTGATAGATACCTTGTCTTCCACCCGACTCATCTCGGGTAAGCTCTCTCATAGGGATGTTTCTTTTAAATCCATCAATATTAAAAACCATATGCTCTCCGGGTGTTGCCATGGTTTGAACCACCAGTTTTTCCCCTGTATTCAGCCATACATCATTTCCCGGTTTAACCATACGATCTTTGATCTCTTTTCCATTAAACACCACAGGTTCCCGCTTCGGCTTAATGAGTACCATATTCCGGGTGATCTCTTTCCCATCCAAAACCACTTTAAACTCAATATGGGTAGTATCATTTTCCGGATAGATCATATCCACAAAAGCGCCGGTAGCGTACACTTTGGTTTCTTTTCCGTTGATGAAGGCAGATGCCTGAGGCAACGTATTGGCTGCCACCCGATATCGTGAATACGAATACATCACAGTATCCTGTTCGGGAATTACAATATTCAGATACAGAGAATCCGTTGATTGTGCAAGAACTGCACTGCTGAAAAGAATACTTAAAATCAGCGTATTGATATATTTCATGCCGGTTTATTTATAGAGGTAATATTTTTGGGAAAGTGTTCTGAATGAATCGATGTCTTTATCCAAATATTCTTCGATATCAGACACCCTGTAGTTTTTGGAAAATAGTTTTCGGATCTGATCTGTGCCATTCACCTTATCGAAAGAAGACCATCTGTTTTCACCCATTGCAAATACATCTTTATCAGGATATAGCTCATTATTTACCTGCATCACGTAGAACTGTACCTTCATCAGATCCACTTTTGAGTAATCGGTGAAATAGGTCTGAACACCGTGTAATGTCTTACCTTCATTTTTACCATAGAACGGTTTAAAAACGATCGGTCGAAACGTTAAACCCGGAATTTCCAGTTCATTCAATCTTGTGGAAAAATCACTCTCATCGATCCATTCTGCTCCAAAAACCTGAAATGGCAATGTGTAACCGACCCCTTCCGAGATCACACCCAGTTCACCCATAATTCCAGAACTCACATAAAAATTCGATGAGTATGCATGAGGAATATGCGGTGAGGTTAGCACCCATTTCAAACCGGTATCCTCAAAACTCATATCCCGGGTCCATCCTTCCATTGGAACAACCGTGAGTTCGCATTTTTTTCCTGATTCCAACCAACCTTCCCCGTTGATCATTTTAGCTAACTCACCCGGCGTTAATCCATACACATAGGGAATTTTAAATTGGCTGATAAATGAGAAATATCCTTCTTCCACAATATTTCCTTCAATTTTTCTGCCGCCCAGTGGATTTGGTCGATCCAGCACTACTACTTCGATACCTTGTTCCGCAGCGGCCTCCATCACTAATCCCATTGTACTTATGAACGTATAGGAACGGGCACCTACATCCTGAATATCATAAACCAGAACATCCACATTTTCGAGCATCTCCGGTGTTGGTTTGCGGGTTTTACCGTATAGTGAAAATACCGTTACACCGGTAGCATCATCCACATAGGTCGCCACTTTTTCTCCGGCTGCAATTTCTCCTCTTACACCATGTTCCGGACTATATAGTGCAACCAGCTCTACCTCAGGTGCCCGATACAGAATGTCGATCGTTGAGACCAAGTTGCTATTCACCCCACTGGCATTTGTGATAAGACCAACTTTTCGACCTTTTAAGACATCAAAATTTCTATCGGTGAGAACTTCGACCCCGGTTTTAATTTTAGTTTTTTTTACCTGTGCATTGCAGGCAGTTGAAACGCCGAAAATTAGCGTTAAAAAAAGTAATAAGTATTTGTGCCCCATAGTGCTTAACGAATTTTAATTACATTCATTTGAAGTTATTGTTTCTGAGTGTGAACTTCACCTAGAGTAGTTTTATAACATGTTAATTTTCAACCTGTAATCCTCCTAAAATGTCAAAAATTCCAAAGCTTGAATCTCTCAGTACAGATGATAAGATCGCTCAGTTATTCATTATGGGTTTTCAGGGTAATGATTGCAGTGCAGATTCTGATATTGCCAGAACCATTCGGGAAGACAAACCCGGTGGAGTGATCTTATTCGATCAGGATATGGTCAATAATAAACCGGTTCATAATATCGAATCACCCGAACAGGTAAGATCACTCACTTCAACACTAAAAAATTACTCCGATACCCCACTATTCATCGGTATTGACCAAGAAGGTGGAGTAGTAAATCGTCTGAAACCGGCTTATGGCTTCCCTGAAACGCGATCGCATAAAGCCCTTGGAGCACTTGACTCTGCAGAAGAAACACAGAAAGAGGGGGCACATATTTCATCTATTCTGAAAGAAATGGGCATCAACCTGAATTTCGCCCCCTGTGTGGATGTAGCCATTCACCCTCAGGGTTCGATCATCGCCCGAAAAGAAAGGTCCTTCGGAGATACCGCAGAACATGTGATAAAACATGCTGAGGCTTACATAAAAGGGCATCAAAAAAATGAGGTGATCACCTGTTGTAAACATTTTCCCGGCCATGGTAGCGCCGAGGGTGACACTCACGCAGGTTTTGTGGATGTTACAGAAAGCTGGGAACCTCAGGAACTGGAACCTTACCGGTATTTCATTCAACACGATATGTGCCCAATGATCATGAGTGCTCATATTTTCAATAAGAATTTTGATGACACCCTTCCGTCTACCCTTTCAAGAAATGTACTTACCGATCTATTGAGAAATGAGTTAAAATTTGAAGGAGTGATAATATCAGATGATATGCAGATGCGCGCAATTTCCGATCATTATTCACTAAAGGAAAGCCTTGAGATGGGGTTACATGCAGGATTGGATATGTTTTGCTTTGGGAACAACTTACTCGATACTCCGATCAAGGTAAAAGAGGCAAAAAAAGCCATCCTTGAGTTATTAGACGAAGAAAAGGTCTCTATCAAAAGAATAGATGAATCCGTACAACGAATCCTGGAGTTAAAAGGGCGTTACTTATAGATCAGCTTCAGGTGGTAGTCTGCCAGTTCATCGATCGGACCACGAACTATATCCCCAAGGATCATCCCTTTTTGTTGTAGTACTTCTTCAAGAATATCTCTGTGAATTGAGGCGATTGTCCCGACAAAACCAACTTTTTGCCCGGTTAGGTCTCCCAGATATCCTACCTGTTTTTCAACAAACTCGATAAATCCATCCCGAACCATCGCTCTTACGAATTCATGTTCATGAAATTCACCGATCAGACGTGTAAAACCGGCCACATATTTATTCGGCCTTGGTTTGATATACACTGCATCTAACACTGATTCCAATCTCATATCAAAATTTTCATCCAGCCAGTTTCGTAGTTCTTCGGGCATCAGCTCATAGAAGTAGCTGTTAAGGATCTTCTTTCCAAAATCCCCGCCACTTCCTTCATCTGCCAAGGCGAAACCCATGGAAGGCACTCCCTTAATGATCTTTTCCCCATCGTAAAGACAGGTATTTGAACCTGTACCAAGAATACAGGCCACACCAGCTTCATTGCCTAAACAAGCCCGGGCTGCCGCCAGAAGATCGGTATTCACTTCTATCAGAGCATCAAAAAAACATAATTGTAAAGCAGCTTTTACTTTTTTCTTCCTTGATTCGGGCCCGCAACCTGTTCCATAAAAGTAGACAAAGCCGATCGATGCACCGTTTATAACATCCATTAACCCATCCCGGATAATGTCGGCCATTTCATCAACGGTGTTAAAATTTGGATTGATCCCGCTCGTCACATACTCTTTAGGTTCAGCACCTTCCGAGAGTAAAATCCACGCTGTTTTTGTAGAACCACTGTCTGCTATCAGAATATTCATAGTGTTTGTAAATTTATGCATCCAAGTTACTTAAGAGCGTTAATGATTACCACTTTCGCTACATTTTTTATACTATCCGATTCAACATTTTACATGACAGATCTATGGTTTCAACAAACGAGGTAGCGGCCGGTAAAAGACTTAAATCACTTGATTTTTTTAGGGGTGCTACCGTTGCTGCCATGATACTTGTCAACAATCCGGGGTCCTGGTCTCATATTTATGGCCCGCTGGAACATGCTGCCTGGCATGGCTGGACTCCAACCGATCTCATATTTCCGTTTTTTCTGTTTATCGTAGGTGTTTCTATTGTTCTGGCGTTTACCAAAGCCCGGGCTAAAGGTGCTGAAAACCATGACCTGATGAAAAAGACATTGATCCGGGCCGCTAAAATTTTTGGGTTGGGATTGGTTCTTGCCACTTTTCCATTTATAAAATTTAATCCGGAATTCGGGTTATACAAGGCATTGGCAGATGTACGTATTCCCGGAGTTCTTCAACGTATTGCACTTTGTTATGCCATCGGGGCCGCCTTGTTTTTATATACCAGGCCAAAAACACAAATTTTAACTTTGGGTGGTTTACTGATTTCTTATTGGTTAATGATGATGTTCATCCCTGTTCCCGGTGTCGGTGCCGGAGCCATTAATGCTCCAGAAACAAATTTGGCTGCTTACATTGACAAGTTGATCCTGGGATCACATATGTGGAAAGAAAACTGGGATCCTGAAGGCTTACTGAGTACTCTTCCTGCCATCGGCACCACATTAATTGGCATTTGGACCGGAAGAATATTAATGGCCAAAGACCGATCAGAAACTCAAAAAACGCTCGATTTCTTTATCCGGGGGTTCGTCTTACTCATTTTGGGTTACCTTTGGAGCTGGATCTTCCCGATCAATAAAAATATCTGGACCAGTTCGTACACTTTATTTACAGGTGGTCAAGCCATGATGATATTCGGTTTATGTTATTGGTTCATTGATGTGAAAGAACGTCACAAGTATACGAATTGGGCAATTGCCTTTGGAATGAATGCCATTACCGTTTTCTTTTTGAGTGGAATAATTGGCCGGTTAATGTATCTGATCAAATTTACCATCTCTGGAGAAACTTATACGCCCAAAGGGTACCTTTATGAAGTGATATACGGTTCATTTGCTTCCCCGATCAATGCCTCATTATTGTATGCGATCACGTGGATTCTTGGTTTCTATCTTCTGGCTCGATGGATGCAAAAGAAAGGGATCATTATAAAAGTTTGATTACCTTCTCAAGAATTTAGCATTTACTTAATGCCCTTAATTTCAGCATTGTACAAGCTATCCTGACGTTGTTCCAGAGCCAGTCTTTCACTTAGGTTTTCTCTTTCAGCGTCATCATCCGGTTCTAACTGAGCTTCCCATTCGTAGGTTACCGGATACCATCTTACGATTTCATCCTTTCCAAGCTCAAAAACATTATACCCGGGTTTAAAACCCAACCAGTTTCCACCCCACCATGCCGCTGAAGCCGCCTGCGTAGTGATATACCACACATCATTAAAACGAAAGTCTTCGCTGATATGGGTATGCCCCTGAAGCAAGGCCTTCACATTATGCCGTTCAAAGATCAATCGCAGAGCTTTATTATCTTGAAGGATAAGATGGTTCATCGCTTTCATCTCAAAATCACTTTCGATCTGTGCAAGGTGAGCAAATGCTGCCATATGAGAAACTGCGATCGTAGGCATTCCCTTGTGAACTCCGAGATCGTACCGTAACCAATCCAATTGCTCTTCTCCAATCATCGGTTTATAAGCCGGACCGTTTTCGCCTTCAAATTCAAAGATGGAGTTCAATACCACAAAATGCCATCCTTTATGATTAAAACTGTAATAATCACGCTCCATCCCAATGTCTTGCATGATCTTTTTCTTACCTATACCGGGATGATCTTTTTCCACTTTTCTCCTGCCGGATAAGCCCAATACATCATGATTACCGATGCAGTGATAATATGGCATGTTGAGCTGATCACTTATGCTTTTATAGAGATGAATTTGTTCTTCGTACTTATCTAACTCTGTATATAAGCCATCGAACACCATATCTCCACCCATTAAAACAAGATCAGGAGCTGGATCTAAAGCATTGACCGAAGCAATGCATTTCTTATATCCTTCATGCCCGTTTCTTCTGGAAGTTACATGCTGATCGGTTAAATGAACGATCCGAAATGTATCTTCCGATTGGTCAGAACATGACAGAGCACCAATTCCTGCGGCGCTTAATCCTACTTTTTTGAGAAATGATCTTCTGTTTTCCATTTATTTGATCAGCATCATTTTCTTTGTGATGGAAGTTGATCCCGAGGTCAATCTGTAAAAATAAACACCGGAGTTTAAGGCTGAAGCATCAAATTGAACCGTATGTTCACCAGCGGGTACATTTCCATCTACAAGAACGGCTACTTTTCTACCGATCAGATCATATACACTTACATTTACCTGCCCTGCAGCGGGCACCTTATACCGTATGTTAGTCGTAGGATTGAAGGGGTTTGGATAGTTCTGCATGAGTTTAAACCCATTCGGAGAATCTGTTTCCACTTCACTACTTGTAACCACACCTGCTTCAACAGAAGCAGTAGGAATACTTTCCACATTATTTCTGGTCACAGAAGTTACAAAATACCAATAGGCATCCTCTGATGGTGGAACATCATCCGTGTAAGTGGTCTCGCCGGTTATTGCGATCAGGTTTTGGGCTAATTCCATTTCTGTCATTTCATCGGGATCAGAAGCTGCATCGACCCGATAAACAGCGTATTTGATGAGAGAATCAATTTTTCCGGTTTCAGATGTTTTTGACCCTAGTTCTAATGATGGTTTATCCCAAGTCAGTTCAAAGATATATTCTTTTACAGCATCTCGTGTAACTGTAAGATTGGATGGTGAATCAAAAGCGACAGAGTCTTTCCACTCCATTGTGGGCTGCAATGCCTCATATTTATAAAAATCATTCTTTAGCGAATCGGCAAAACCCTGAGAAGTATATGTGGTAATATTGCTGGACCGGAAGAATACACTGCCTCCGATATTATCATTAGCTCTGTTATGTCTGATCTGCCTTGGTAATTCATTCGCATTAAAGAGTGTTCCTGAATAGGTACTTGCGCTGGATCGATAAACTCCATGTCCGGGATACGTATGGCGACCATTTTGTGTAGCCTGATCTGACCACCAATTGGCTAATACGCCATAATCCTGAGCTGTGCCAAATCGTGTGAATGCCCAGTATAATTGCGGAGTTATATAATCAATGGTTTGATCTTCCAGCCAGGCAATGGCATCTGCATAGATGGTACTATATGCATTCATACCGCTAATTCCCGTGGGTACTCCATCCTTCCAGATACCGAACGGACTGATCCCGAACTTCACCCAGGGCTTTTCAACCTGAATACTGTCATGGATCATTTCAATAAGCATGTTGATATTGTTTCTTCGCCAGTCAGATTTATTGGTGAACCCTCTTGGATATTGTGCGAAGGTGCTGTCGTCCAATGCATTATTATCACTGGAACTTGCCATATGGTTATTAGGATACGGATAGAAATAATCATCAAAATGAATTCCATCTACATCATATCTGTTAACTACATCCATAACTACCTCAGTGATATAATCCATCACTTCAGGTAAGCCGGGATTTACAATAGCAATTTCATCATTCATCACAAACAGCCATTCGGGATGAGTGTTAGACAGGTGCATGGAATCTCTGTAAACCGTGCCTTTAAATTTTTCCTGAGATGCATTTACGTCAAAATATCTCCCTTCAAATGGTTCCAGACTAGTATCTTTTGTAGAACTTACTTTTTGAGTAAAATCGCTTGGAATAGTTCTCATTGCCCTGTATGGGTTCATCCATGCGTGAAGTTCCATTCCTCGTTTGTGAGCCTCTTCAATCACAAAAGATAGCGGATCCCAATATGGATCCGGGGCTTTTCCTTCTTCTCCGGTCAGGTATTTTGACCAAGGTTCAATATCAGAATCATAAAGGGCATCACCCTCTGTTCTTATTTGAAAAAAAACGGCATTGATACCGGCTGCTTTTAACTTGTCCAGATCTCTTATAAGATCATTTTTTTGATAGGAAACCGGCAGATTACCCGATGCCGGCCAATCCAGGTTTATCACTGTAGCTATCCAGGTAGCTCTGAATTCCTTTTTGGGAGGTGTGTCTTGTGCACGAAGTGAATTAGATACAAATAAAGTGACTAAAAGTAGTAGAGATAATAGCTTCTTAACCATGAGTATATATTTTTGAAAAAAAAAGGGCGGCCAAAAGCCACCCTTTTATCTGAAATCAGAATAAGGTTATTTCAGCAGAGTCATTTTGTTAGTTAAACGAACTCCGTTACTCTCAAGAGAGTAAATGTACAGACCTGAAGAAAGACCTGAAGCATTGAAAGTAACTGTGTAATCGCCGGCACTACGGGTAGCGTTTACTAAGGTAGCTACTTCACGACCAGTAATATCATATACTTTAAGAGTAACAAAACCAGATTTTCCTACTGTATAATTGATATTTGTGGTTGGGTTGAATGGGTTTGGATAGTTTTGATCCAATTTGAAACCTGAAGGAAGTTCAGCAGTTTCGTCTTCAACAGAAGTAAATACCTGCTCGGTTGTGAATACCTGAACATCTACATCAGTTTCTGCAGCAGCAAATGCACTTACATATGCAGTTTTACCATCAGCAGAGAAGTCTAAACCTCTAGGACGAGCCTGATCGAAACCACCTGACACATCAGCACCAGGTACCCAGTGGATACTGTCTAATGGAGTTGGAGTAACACCGTCTTCAAGTGTAGTCCAGTCAAATGCGTACCAGGTTTGTGGAGTCCAAGGAGCAGCAGGAACATCGTTCAATGATCCAGAACCTACCCAAAGGTATCCGGTAACCGGGTGAATATCATAGCTCTCTACTCTCATGCCTCGTAAAACAGTATCCGGAGTAGCATTGAATCCTGAGAACTCATCAGGTTTGGTATACTTAAATACCGCACCATTGGTATAACCAGACCAGAAAATGGTATTTCCATCTGGTGCAACCTGTAAGTCACGGGAAAAACTACCTGTTAATGTAATCAGAGTCTCTGGGTTTTCTAGATTAGAATCGTATTTCAGAATAGGAGTATCAGCAGCACAAACTGAAGCTACATAAATGTTATTTGCGGCATCTGTAGTAGTTTCAGTAATGGCACACATGTCTGGAACATCTGCCTTAGCCATACCCATTCCGGTAGTATGATCTACCTTATATAGTCTTGTCCAGGAAGAGATGATGATATCTCCATTTTGGTCAGCTTCGATACCACGACCGGAAAATCCTTCGTAGTGATCTTCTAACCAAACCACACCTAAAGTATCAGTTGGGGTATCATCACTCCATTCGATCTCTAGAAGCGGAGACATTTCGTTAGGTGTTCCATCTGCATTATAGATGTAAATTGCACGTGTAGAAAGTGTATCTAACGCACCATTTCTTGTAGCAATAATGGTTTCGGTAGCGTAGTAAGGTTGTACCCAAATTTTACCTTCACCATCCACAGCAACACCATGAACATCTGAGAAAATGTCTCCCTCAGCCGGAACAAATGTTGTGTCTTGAGTCCAGTTCTGTGCAGTAGCCAACATTGGCACTAACACAAAGCTTAGAAGAATTAGTAATCTGTTAATTTTCATTTATATCTCCTTTGTATCTGTTTAATCGATATAGTTTATTTTGATTGTTGTTTGAGGTATAGTCTAATAAAATGATCAGAAGCCAAATATACCAGCCCGGTTTCTGTCATACATATTGAGGAAGTTGATGCTGGATTCTTCCAAACCCTTAACGCCAACTACCGCAAATTCATCGTCTCTCCAGGTAATGGTAAATGCACCCGGTTTTAACATACCCGGAAATAACTCTTCGTATCTTCCATCCGGGTAAACTCTTAAAATACTTGGTTTTTCAACATTCGCAACCTCAGCACCTGTGGTTATCAATAACTCACCGGATGAGGCCAGAATCATAGAAGTAATTGTGCCATTATACTTTGAACCGTAGTCGAAATACAATTCCCCGGCACCAATATTTCCGCTGCCATCGATACTGAATTTCCAGACTTTCTGAGTACTGTCAATTATACCACCTACATAGAGTTCATTGTCGTTACTATAATAAGCAACAGCAGTAATTAACCCCTCAAAATCAAACTGAGTCTCACTTTTACTCGCCACATCAAAACGGTGGATCTTATTACTACCATCACCTACTGCCCACAGATAACCGTTATTATCAAATACCATATCCCGAATCTTAAATGCAGATGCGGAAGAAGCGGCCCAAACACCTTCTCTGGCTCCATCACCAAAGGTTTTTGTGAAAATAGCTCTAATTCCTTGTTGCGCCATATAAAGATTATCATCCGGACCGAATAACATGGTAGAGTACTCTGTAAATCTCATGGTATTATTCGTTGGCGTTCCTTCACCCGGATATCCGGTATCATCAACCGTTACGGTACCATCAGGAGATACTTTTGTATATCTGATCAATCCGTTGTTATTGATAATAGTATAAATGTTATTGTCGCCATCAACTGCAATGGGTGAGGTAGGAGCATCGCTGTTGGTCAAACCTGCATACAATCCAAATGGCTGATATAAGGTATACAAAAAAGGATTGCTGTAATTAATTGCGCCACGAACACCCACTCTCACAGGAAGATCTTCCCCGAAAATAGTCCCGGGTCGTACCACAAGTTGTGTAGGACTTGCTGCTGTGATTACACCTGGTGATCCTCCGAAATTGACGATCATACTATCTATCCCATTCACAAAATTTTCACCGGTAATGATCACGGAATCAACACCTGCCAGATATCCACTGGCTGGAGAGATACTTGAGATCACCGGATCAGGTCTGCTTGGTTCGTAATTTGGATCGTAAATACTAGACTCTTCACGACATCCAATGAGCAATGTCAATGCGAGTAATGATAGAAATACGGTGTTCTTATTCTTTAATATCATTTGAAGTATCGTGTTAAAATCCTAATTGAACGCCAAAGCGATTAACTTCGCCGAATACACCAAACTTAGTGTAGGCATAATTGACTTCAAGTATTAAACCACCAATAGGTTGTTTAATACCTCCTCCAATGGAGAATTGCTCTTCATCTTTGGGAAATCCATATCCGCCACGAAGCATAAAGCGGTCCACAAAACTGTACTCCAGCCCGAACAGGAGCTGTTCATCATAATCTCTTGGTCTGTTTGCGTCTATACTGACCAGTAAAGAATGTGTATCCTTATCGATATCAGTCAGATCAAATACATCCATTGAGATACCGATCTTAAATGTTAGAGGTAGTTCTGTTTCTTCTTCAAAAAATCGAACGCCCGGTGAAAAGTTTCTCAATGCCATGGCAAAATTCAGACTTTCAAAACCGGTCTTATATAATATTCCAAAGTCCAGAACTCCGGTCTGTGCAGAATACGACTGAGTATCATACCCATTATCGTTAACACCTACATAAGCTGCTCCGAGATCCATACTTGCAATCCTGAAATTAGCTCCGACCGAAAATTGATCGGTGATCGCATTCGCATAGCTTAAGCCAAAGGCATAACCATTTGGGGCAACGGTTCCCACATCTGCAAAACCGCTAGGACTATTTTCATCCACAATGGTAGCAAGGATCTCACCATAATCTACCGATACAGCATTCAAACCAATAACACCAAACCGACCATCTCCCGGTTTATAAATAAAACTGGCAGAATTATAATTAATATCAGCAATCCATTGAACTACACCACCTGTTGCAGAGTAATTTCCTTTAATATGAGCCATGGTTGCTGGGTTGTAAAGTGCCGCATTTGCCCCCATTTCCAGGGAGGTAACAGCATCCGACATACCTGCAGCCCGAGGGTCTGGAGATACACTCAAAAACTTCATGCTGGTTTGTGCTCTTTTGTCCTGCCCGTAAGCGTTAGACATCAACACAAACAAGAGTATAATAAACGATATTGATCTGGATAATTTCACGTTGATTACAGTATGATTACAATTTTTCGAATTGCTACCTGGCCATATTCTTCATCATTTGGATCGGTATTAACAAATCTGGCGATATATACGCCGCTAACTACTCGCTGACGGGCCTCGGTTCTTAAATCCCAGGTCTCGTCACCACTACCATTGGTATGTTCAATAGTTCTGATAAGCTCTCCTACCTCAGTATAGATCTGTATAGTACACATACCCGGTATCTCATAGAAAGCAAGTCTGTCTCTACCTGTCTGATCTAATAACAGTCGATTGTCAATATCCGGACGATATGGGTTTGGTACTACCCGGATTTCACTCATCGCCTCACCGGCCTGTCTTAACAGAGTGGCCGGATCGTAACTCTGAGTATAATATCTGCTACTTTTAAGAGTAGTTCCTGTAGGAGTATTTCCGGCATTATCATTATTCGTATTTCCTACAGCTACTATGTAGTAGTAGTAATCTCTACCACGAACAGGAGCATCAACAAAGAAATCGGAGGGATTTTCATTTCGGGAAACATCACCATCACTCACATATCGTTCTGAAGGATCTGCAACATAGACTAGCCGATACGTACTATCCAGCCTACTTGCAGCACGATAGATCTCAAATCCGGATAGCGAAGATTGATCCCCGGTATATTCCCAATCCAGGTCAATACCATCACCGGCAGAAGTTACTGTGAAGGAGCTTGGTGGTTCGGGTGAGGTTGGAATTGCATAATTAGCATTGAAATTAGCGATAGCTCGTTCAAAAGTTTGGAAAAGTGAATCACGTCCGGTGAACACCCATTCATTCTTGTTCTTGGTTTCAGATCCAATAGTGATAGCAAGATCATCGTCTCCATCAGACTCTTTGAAAAGGCGTCCTATATAATTTGCATTCTCTCTACTCAGACCTGCAGCTGCTTCAGCAACTACAATTCGTACACTTTCGCCTGGAGCTAATGTATAAGGTCCAAAACCTTGAGCGTAGGAATATCCCCCACCGGATCCTAAAGACGGATCACCACTGGGATCAAGAAATCCCGGATCACCGGAAGGTTCCACTTTATACGCATGACGTGCTGTTCTTCCTGCAGTCATCAGGGTTACATACTCTTGTTCCATCTTACTTAGATTGAACGCGTCGTTATTACTAGTCAACGGCCCATCGGAATCAAGCTCATCCATCGTAAATGGCTGACCGGGATCATCGGTATTATCAGAGGGCGATGTATCTGCATGCAGGATAACAGATCCCACAAAATGATACGCACCTAGACGTCCCGTGGTATCATCAGCGGTAACATATCCCGAGTTGATACTTGTGCTACTTGGATTAAAAATCGGTCCCCCAATATTATCATAATTCTGTGCAGCAAAAGAAGGATAATAACCATGCCATGCATAAGTCGCTCTGAAGTCTTCTGTTTCGCCCGGAATTAATCCGTCACCACGGCGGTCATTCATAGTGTTAATCCCCCAACCCGTTGGGTTACTACCAATTTCGTAGCGGGTGGTTTTAACTGGTGCCATACGGTTTTGCATATAAAGTACTACGCCTTCAACCGTCTGGTTTGGCAATTCAATTTCATCATCGGCATCTGTATTGCCGGTATTCGTTAGCACATACTCAATAATATGATAGTTATCATGATATTGTTGGCTGAAAGCCATGATGTTTCGCTCAATCTCAATACCGAGAAGCGTATTCATCCTGGTATGTATCATTCGATCGGCAGGTAAGGTCGGATCCACTTCATCGTTCTGCGGATTCTTAGCGAACGATTCCACTCCGTCTACAAATACAGATGGTGGAGCAAATCTACTAACGGTTTTCATTTCTAACGGAGTTACTTCTCCTATTCCCGTTACCCTGGGTCCAACGTGAACCACCCGGTAAGCATAGGTCTCGCCATTCTCATCGGTTACATTAGTTGCCCCTAACCACATTGCTTTAGCAGCCTGAGCATCCTGATTCTGGTAAATTCCGGGCCATTGCCAACCTGCTTGCTGTGTATTAATAAAACCGACTTCTATTTCTGAACCGATATTTGAATAGAAGTTGTGAAACGAACCAACCGCCATCCATCGATATTCAGTTTGGGCCTGTACAGCATACAGAGTTACAAAACTAAAGAGTAGTGTTAAAACACTTCTTGTAACTATTTGTTTGTTGATCAACATTCGTAAATACTCTTATTAATTTTTTAGAATGAGAATTTAATACCTACCCGGAATGTTCGCGGATTCAGGAAGTTAAAATATCGCTGATTTGGCATGTTTATATATGCCTTCTCATCCAATACTTTTTGAACATAATTTTTATCAGCATTCATAAATCCACCTGATTCAGTGTATTGATAATACTGACCTTCTAATGTGTTATAGTAGAGCGCTCGCTCGCTTGGATTCCGAACATTGGCAAGGTCTACCGTTGGCTCGATAGGTACCCATTCTATGCCTGCAGCCCGGTAATCTCCCGGTTTATCATCACCAGGTATAAGGTCAGCTTCCAAGCCTAGCTCAGCGATCTTGTCGGCAGGAAGATGCAATGATTCCATATAATCCAGATAATCATTTCCATCAAAGAAACCAGCACTAGACAAACTCATATATCTACGGTTGATGAAATTGGTCACATCAAAGAAGAAATCGATACCACGACCACCATCAAGCTGAATTTTCTTATTCAGACGCAGGGTAGTTCCCCAGTAATCTCTGTATTGAAGGTTATTCTGAATACCCGGAATGGTTGCTCTACCCGTATATGTGATATGTTGCCCTGCTTTCCAGGAGATTATGGTTGAAAGCCTCCAGTTAGCAAGTGGGTATCGTTCCATTACAGAAGGACCAAAAGTTTCCGGTGAACGGAAAACCAGATTTAATCGTGCAAATGGCTGAGGAATTGGGCGTCTGATATCATTATCTGCAGTAGTTCTGTCATACTGCCGTTGTTCAAAGGAATTCTCGTAATTATTCAGAGTACCGAAGAAACCATATGTATTTGAACTATACGTATAGTTTATTTCACCCCAGAAGATCTTCCCACGTTGTTTCTGGAAGGTCAATTCAATACCACGAATGTCCTCGTACCAGTACGGTTTACTGATCGAGTAACTAAAGTTATCCCGGCTGATATAATCTACCTGAATTGGCTGATTGGTGAGATCCTTATAATACCCGGTTATTCGAACTAAATATTGTTCAAGAAATCCCTGTTCATACCCAAGTTCATAGGCCACTGTTTTTGGTAACGGATTCTCCGGTGCGGCTAAACGAGTAATAGTATTAGTAAATGGTTCCACTCTTGCCAGATAGAGGTTCTCCGGATCAGGCAACTGAACAAAATGCCCGTAATTAAAGAATAATTTACTGGTTTCCGTGATCGGGAAAGAAACGCCAAGTCGAGGTTGCAATACCCATTGAGGTTTTACATCGTAGGTTGCCATGGTATCCAGCATTCCGGCATTTCCATCAGCAAACAAATCCGAGTAATCCTCATACGCATACCAGTTTATGTTCGGGTCTGAATAAGTAAGACGAAGACCGATATTGGCGATCATGCCTTCAAATTCCAGTTTATCCTGAATGAAGAATGCCATTCTGATCGGATTGGTATCCCATTTAGAAGTGGTGCGACCCGATGGTAACATCTTATCATATGAGCCATAATTGATCTGGCTATTCATTCTTTCGAATTCAAACCCGGTCTTAAACTCGTTGAATGTGTTTAGCTGGTTTGTATATGCAAAGTTTGTTGTAAACACGGATGATTTACTACTGTCGCGCGCCGTACTCATTCCCACACCCATTCTCATACCTGAAGCAACACCTTCCGATGATTCATCAAAGAATCCAAATGGTCCCTCGTCCAGACTTACGCCACCGATAGTTATCACTGCGGAGGTATCTCTGAATGCTCCGGGATTGGTACTGTATTTGTTACCCTGCCGGCTTACTTTAATTTCATAGAATGACTTCTCATTCAACGAATGAGTAAACTGCATACCGATAGATGAAGTTATTCTTTCTGATGGAGCCCAATAATCGGAAGCAAAAATTCTTGATTCTATATAACTTACCCGCTCCATCAAGTACGCCTGACTTGAAGCAGAACCGAAGAAAGAACTGCTACCGCTTTGACTATTTGATGTCCCGGTTTCCTTACCATATAAGCCATCAATAGATAATTTCATACCCGGGGCTAAATTGCTGGTCAACTTACCCTGAATGGTTGTCTGAGCAAATCGGTCTTCCGACAACGGAATCATATACATGGTTTGAGACCGTCGGAAAGATGTTGAAAATCTCAGATCTCCTAACTTATCACTAATACCGGGTACCGGACCACCTAAAGTGAAATCCATCTCATAGTCTGGTTCGGTAATTTGCATATTCTTGCGATGCTGCCATAAAAATGCTTGCTGAGCAGCTTCCGGTGACAAATCGTTAGTCGGATCATCATCCGCTAATAAAGATTGTGAGTAAGCATTCCATCCCTGGAAAGTTGGGTATTCAGATTGAGTGTAACTATCCCAGGCTCCGTTTGTAGTTCCGGTCCATGCAACTTCATCATCTAAATAAGGCCTGAGCCAATATGAGTCAGGTGCGTTTATAGCCTGACCGACATTCTTAGATTGTGGGGGCGTTAAGCGGAATAAGCCATCTAACGTATAGCGGTCTTTATCCCCCTCTTTACTTGTTACATTGATCACACCGGATCGGATATTACCATACTCGGCATTAAATCCACCGGTCTGAACCTGAACGTTCTCTATAGAAGTAACACTTACAGCGGTAAATGGACTGTTTGTTCGCCCTGATCGAAGACTGAAACCATTCAGGTTAAACGCAACTTCATCACTTCCACTACCCCGGATGGAGAGACCTTCAACCCCGGCTTGTAACCCAACCACCGATGTAACTGAGGTAACAGGTAGAGCTTCAATATTTTCTCTGCTTATAATTGCCTGACTGGAAGAGACGTCTTTTTTCACCACTGGTTGTTCGGCCACAACCACGATCTCATCTCCTTCAATAGTTTGTTCTCTCATTGTAATATCGAGATCAGTGGTTAAACCAATATTAACCTCAACATTTTCAATAGTCACTGTAGAAAAACCGATAAAAGTTGCCTGCACAGTATATGTGCCGGGCTTTACGTTCAGTATTTGATAGAAACCATCCACATTTGCAGAGGTACCTTGAGTGGTATTCATTATAACCACATTCACACCTGGCAGAGGCTCACCATTAGAGTCACTCACCTTCCCTGCTATTTTACCTGATTGGGCAAATAAGGCAACATTTGTAAGCAGTAATAAGGATATGAGTGATAGTAGCTGTTTTACATTCATATACCGGACTATGTTGTAGTAGACACGTACTCTGTTTTTCAATTCTTAAAGCGAAAAAAAGTAATACGATGATCGGGTTTTACTTTAATTTGTTCGACAGATTAATAAATTTTCTCAAAGGAACAAATAAAATTCTGAGTCTTAAATCACCAAATCTTATACACTCCAAACAAAATGTAAATATTTGTTAACAGTAATTTAATTTATGAACTTAACACAAGCACCCTAGCCCAGAGGTACTTTTTAGGGGGTTTTTCAAATTATTTGAGAAAATCCCACTCAAATTGGTTTACAAATTTTAAAACTATTTCTTTGCTGTCAGCTCATTTGTGGTTCGGGTTGATCATACAGTTTTACTTTGAACTGATAATCAAAAGCTTCAATCAAAATCTTTACTGAATATTAAAGATCCGTTTCGCATTCTCATTGGTTTTATCAACAACTTCATTTAGTGGTAATTCAAAAATGTCTGCTAATTTTTGTGCAGTGAATTGTATGAATGAAGGTTCATTTCTCTTTCCCCTCTTAGGGGTGGGAGCGAGATAAGGTGCATCCGTTTCTAACACCATCCTGTTAAGTGGTAAGTGCTTTACAGTTTTGTCTACTCCCCCATTTTTAAAGGTTACAACTCCACCAATGCCCAGGTTCAATCCAAGATCAATGGCTCTTTTACCTTCATCTACCGACCCATTAAAACAATGCCAGATACCGGTTAGTGAACCATCCTGTTCTTCCTCAATAACCTGAAGCAGATCTTCAGTACTTTCCCGATTGTGTAATATTATTGGTTTTTTTACCGCTTTGGCTATCCTGCAATGGGCCTGTAAACTCATCTTTTGCTCCTTAACCAGATCTGTGCTCCAATAGTAATCCAAACCGGTTTCCCCAATTCCATAGATATCATCTTTATCTGCCAGATCGAATAGTCTTTGTTCAAATTCGTTGGTGATCTTTTCAACATCACATGGATGCAAGCCTGCCATTTTATAAAAGTCGATAGCCGGATGAGATACTCTTTTCATCTGATCGAGGGAATCAAGATCAATAGCCGGCATAAATATATGAGTAACGCCTACATCCGAAGCCCGGTCGAGTACTTCTGTAAGATCTTCTGAAAAATCGTTGACGTAAATATGGGAGTGGGTATCTATCATAGCATGTTTCTATGGTAGTTCATCATTCCATTGATGGGGTCTTTTTCTATAAGGTCCACATTCACCTGCTCATTCTTAAAGAAATCGATAAATATATCTTCAAAATACCACGCTGTGGTTCCAACAAAGCGGAGGGGAAATCTGGTCAGGTTTATCCCGAAGGTGTGTTTAAGCTGTGTCATGAATAATGTCAACGAACTATGAACCAGATCCTTGAGGTAATCCCGATTGGTGTGCCCTTCAATATCCCCCAAAGTGGCAACATCCTTCATGGCTTTTGCTGCGATCATCTTTGATTTCATCGGGTCCTGAAATTGAACAAAAAGATCCTCAATACTCAACTTTCTGTTCTCATCGATCAATTCACGTATGGTAACAGGGGCGCTGCCTGCAAAAAAATCTTTAAGAATCAGTGACCCAATATGAGCACCACTGCCGAAATCTCCTTCCGGAAAAGACCGGGCATTCATAACTTTTTCCACTTTTCCATTATTCATCATCGCGGCACCACTTCCTGTACCTGAAATAGCTACGACCCCAGATTCATTTCCGAAGGTAGATAATCCCGCTGCCTCAATATCGGTACCAACATGAATTTCGCAATTCAAAAATGCTTCCTGAAGAATTTTTTCTAATCTGCCCGCTGTATTAACCTCTCCTGTTCCTGCACCATAGAAATAGACATGCGTTAATTCGTTCTTACTCAATTGCGCAAACAATTCATCGTAAACAACAGATTCAAGTTCCCTATCTACTTTGAGATTTGGATTCATACCTGAGGTTATCACGATCTGTTGATGATCTTTTTCAACACGAGCCCAGGTAGTTTTAGTAGCACCTGAATCAGCTAAAAGTAAACTCATCCTTTTTTACTGCAAGATAACCATTATTCTAACTATCATTCACCCAAAAGGAGAAGGAATGGATATCACCTATACGAATTATTTGAAGATCGATGAGTTAACGAATCTGCAGCAATTGAAATCAGATCCCCCTGAACATGATGAAATGCTGTTTATCATCATTCATCAAACTTATGAGCTATGGTTCAAACAGATCCTGCACGAGATCGGAAAACTTAATCTGGAATTACAAGCCGGTAACACCTGGAATTCTTTAAAAACCATGCGGCGTATACTAACTGTTATGAAAACGTTGGTCTCGCAGGTAGATATACTGGAAACGATGACTCCTTTGGAGTTTAATAATTTCAGAGCATTCCTTGGTCAATCCAGTGGCTTTCAATCCCTACAGTTCCGTGAATTGGAAATTCTTTGTGGATTAAGACTCCCGCTTATGAAAGAAGCTCACAAAAATAATGCAGTGCATCTTGAACGTTTGGAGCAACGGATGAAGCTACCAACCCTATGGGAAAGTTTTTGTGCCTACATCACCCAAAAAGGATATCCTGTTTCACCGATCAGAGAAAATGAGGTTGGATTATTATTCAATCCTTCCTCCGAAATCCAGCAGCAACTGATCACAGTGATGAAGAATGATCCGGAAGCTGCATTGGTTTGTGAGCTTCTGGTTGACTTTGATGAAGGGTTGCAAGAGTGGCGTTACCGACATGTTAAAATGGTGGAGCGTACCATAGGCACAAAGAAAGGCACCGGTGGTTCGGATGGAGTTAGGTATTTAAAAGGAACTACGCACCATGCAATCTTTCCAGACCTTTGGGCTATCCGGTCGGAATTTTAATAGACCTCTGTTATGTCTGATATAAACACTTTAGCCAAACGATTGGCTCCGCATTATTCACTGTTTAAAGTATCGGAACGACTGCTTTTTACCGGCCACTCACATCAGGCCTGGCCTGACGTTGCACGGATTGGTCAAACTGAGTATTTCGATGTATGTGCCCGCGAAGTGGATAACAAATGGGAAAAGGCGTTCGAAAAAACGGAGGTTCTCAGAAATTATCTGAGAGATTATTATGACGATCCGCATGGACAATATTGCAGAGAAGAAAGTACACACGTTCTGTTGGTAAGTCTGCTTAGTAGCTTTGATCTGAAAAATAAGCCTAAAATAATTACCACTGACGGCGAATTTCATTCCATGCATCGCCAGCTACAGCGGCTCCAGGAAGAGGGCATGGAAGTGATCAGGGTAGCAACTGAACCAGATCATAATTTTGCAGAACGTATTATTGAGGAATTTGATGAGAGAACGGCAGCGGTGATGCTTTCCAGGGTTTATTTTCAGAGTAGCCTGGTTAATGTGCATCTTACTGAGATTGCTGCAGCTGCCAGGGAGTGGCGTATACCGGTAGTTATAGATGATTATCACGGAACCAATGTAGTTCCACTTTCAATCCGGGAATCCGGTCTTGAGGATTGTTTTATACTTATTGGGGGATATAAATATTTGCAATGGGGCGAAGCAAATTGCTTTCTCCGTTTTCCTTCAAACTGTGAACTGCGACCGGTAATTACGGGATGGTTTGCTTCCTTTAGTACGCTGGATAAACCCCGAAAAGAAAATGAACAGGTACATTACGATGCTTCTGATCAGCGTTTTGCTTCGGCCACATACGATCCATCTTCTCAATTCAGAGCAGCAAAGGTGGTTGAATTTTTTAAAGAACAGGACCTCACCCCTCTGGTTTTACAAAAACAATATCAAACTCAGGTTTCACTTTTAAAAGAGTTGTTCATCAATAAACACTTCAACCCGAATCACATCCGCTTAACACATCATCAATCAATGGAAAGAAATGGTGGTTTTTTATCATTGACCTCACCATTTGCCAGAGAAATTCGATCGGACCTGTTACAACGAGGTGTTTACACGGATGCAAGAAACGATATTCTTCGCTTAGGTCCTGCTCCATACACAACTGAAGAACAAATTGAACAAGTTATTGATGAAGTCGAAAAGTCTGTTAATACAGTTATTTAGAATTACCATCTTTTCCTCACTATGGCTTTTTGCATTATCGGATGTGACATTAGCACAGGATCCAATAATTATACAGGGTACCATCATTGATCTGAATGATGAACAACCGGTTCCGGGGGCCCAGATCTTCTTAAATGGAACCACAATTGGTACAAGTTCAACGAGTGATGGCAGCTTTTCACTCAAACTCTACAGATCAGGCATTTTTGAATTAGTGGTATCATCACTCGGCTATGAAACAGTTTCCATCACCATAAATTCAGAAGAATTAGATACCGGATACGTTTTTGGATTAAAGCCCAGAATCTATGAAATGGATGAAGTAGTGGTTAAACCGGACCCAAAACTGTGGCAACAGGATTTTGATTTATTCAAAGAAAAGTTCATCGGAACCGGACCTTTTTCTGACGATACCAACATTCTGAATGCTGAGATTCTCAATTTTTATTTTGATGCAGATGAACGTGTATTCACCGCTAAAGCAAACGATCAGCTGATTATCGAGAACAAAGCACTTGGTTACAGGATCTACTACCTGTTGGAATATTTTATAATTGACTATAAGCATTCTTTCCATTCTTATGCCGGCCGACCTTTCTTTGAACCTCTTATCACTAAAAGGAAAAGGGTCAGAAAACGCTGGACTGAAAATCGTAAAAAAGCCTATTTCGGCTCCTTTCAGCATTTCACCCATTCGCTTTTAGATCAAACCGTTCGCGAAGATGGTTATATCATCAAACAGGAAAAACATACAGAGGATACGCGCTATCTCATTGATCAGATACTTCCACAAACTCAGTTTTTTACCCAAATTGATAGCGCCACCTATTCATTGAAATTTGAAGATTATCTGAACATCACCTACGAAAAAGAATACGAAGACGAACGATATCTGATGGCCATCCGTAGTGTGTTTGACAGCAATCCAAGAACGATGGTTCAACATCAGAATTCTATTATCACACTAGCCGCAGACTCCGTACTAATCGACAAATCGGGGTATATTTACGACCCGACAGTGATCTTTTCTGATGGATACTGGAGTTTTGAAAAGATCTCTGACCTGCTCCCCCTCGATTACGAACCAGGAAATTAATTTGTAAGGAATAGAGAATTTATCCGTCATACTTTATGTGCAATTTTATAATCACCGTTTGGCTATTACATAAATTGTACATATTTTCGAAATTATTGTAATCATGGGTGACACAAACTGACACTCTTCGTCCGTAACTTTGGCTCAAAATAAATCAAATACATTTAATCATGGCCGATAACAACAAATTAAAAGCGCTGGATATTGCCGTTGGGCAAATTGAAAAACAACATGGCAAGGGAACCATCATGAAACTGGGTGACAATGCTGCTCAGGACGTGGAAGTGATCTCTACGGGTTCCATTATGGTTGATTATGCCCTTGGCGTTCAGGGTGTACCCCGCGGAAGAATAACAGAGATCTACGGACCGGAAGCCAGTGGTAAAACTACCCTCGCACTCCAGGTGATCGCACAAGCTCAAAAAAATGGCGGTTATGCAGCTTTCATCGATGCGGAACATGCTTTTGATCCGCGTTATGCCCGTGCTCTAGGTATTAATACCGAAGAGCTCCTCGTCTCTCAACCTGATAGTGGTGAGCAAGCACTTGAGATCACGGAAACACTTATCCGGTCCGGTGCTTTGGATGTGATCGTAGTGGATTCTGTGGCCGCCCTGGTTCCACGAGCCGAATTGGAGGGAGAAATGGGAGACTCTCATATGGGCCTTCAGGCTCGATTGATGTCTCAGGCGCTCAGAAAGATCACCGGTATTGTAAATAAGACCCAGACTTCATGCATCTTCATCAATCAGGTTCGTGAAAAGATCGGTGTTATGTTTGGTAATCCGGAAACCACTACCGGTGGACGAGCCCTTAAATTTTACTCATCCGTCCGATTAGATATTCGCCGGATCGGTTCACTCAAAAAAGGAGATGAAGTGATCGGTAACCGTACGAAAGTGAAAGTGGCAAAAAATAAAGTAGCTCCTCCTTTCAAAGTAGTAGAATTTAACATCATGTACGGCAAAGGAATATCCCGTATATCCGAAGTGTTAGACTTAGCTGTTGATCAGGATATCATCCAAAAACGAGGCAGTTGGTTCCGTTACGATGGAGAACCAATAGGTCAGGGTGCTGATGCCGCAATGCAGTTCCTTGAGGAAGATCCGGCTTTACTCGATAAGATCGAGAAAATGGTTCGTGACAGACTATCCGGTATTGTTCCTCAGGAAGAGGAAGGTGAAACTGCCGCAGCCGGTGACGAAAAATAATCCAAAAGAACGATTTAAGCCGGAAGTTGCAGATAAACTTCCGGCTAAACTTTCAAAAATTGAAGTACAGAAAAAACGTACTTCCCGCTTTTCTCTATTTGTGGAGGATGAATTCCTTATCGGAGTTTCTGATGCCACGCTAGTTCATTTCAACCTTCGTAAAGATACTCTTCTTACCCCTGCCCTGCTTCAGGATATTGTTCTACGTGAAGACGAGTGGGATATCAGAGAATACCTGATCCGTTTGCTCTCGATACGGGATCATGCAAGGAATGAGTTAAGAGATAAGGCTCTTCGAAAGGGATATCCCGGTTCCGTTATAGAAAGCCTGTTAGATGAACTTACAGAAAAGGGGTACATCAATAATTTGGCCTTCGCAAAGAAATTCACCCATGATAAATTCGAGTTCAACAACTGGGGACTTCATAAGATCAGGATCGAACTCATAAAAAAAGGGATCTCTGAAAAGGATATTCAAATTGCCTTAGATCAGATTCCCGGAAGTGAAGTAGACGAATCTATCTTTGAGCTCATACTTAAGAATAAACGAAAATTCCAAAGGGCTGAATCCTTTAAGAGAAAAAAGAAAGTATTCGATTTTTTGTTGAGAAAGGGTTACGATTCAGATACTATATTCCGGCTGATGCCTGATCTGCTGAATCAAATTGAATCATGAAAAATCTAACGCTCGAAAAAATTGTACGCTTTGCCATTGGTGCCGCTGCTCTAAGCATTGTGGCGCTCATCATGTACAATTACATCACGTTGGTTGCCTATCTGATCCTCGCTATGATTCTCAGTTATATTCTTGATCCGATCGTGAACAGGATGCAGAGGGCGGGACTAAATCGAACCTTTGCTATCACTCTAACTTTGTCTGCGCTGATTTTGCTTATCGTGTACATTTCAACCAATGTGATCCCGATCTTTGGTAATGAAATGCTGGAGCTCACCGAAAACCTGACCGTAGAAAAAATTGAAGAGATCACCAGTCAGATCGAAGATAAGATCAGAAACGACTATCCCTTTGTGCCAAGTGGGGCTTTAGATGAAAATGTGACACGAATTACAGAGGAACTCTTCGATCTGGGTAAATTATCAAATGTTGTTGGAGATGTGGTCGGGATATTTACCAATATTTTTTCTGCAGTTCTGGTAGTGCCATTTGCTGCATTTTTCTTTTTGAAAGACGGCACCAAGATCCGCCGTGACCTGCTTCAGCTTGTTCCAAATAAATACTTCGAGACAATTTTGACCTTGTTGGATAAGATCGAAAAACGACTTGGACTCTATTTTCGAAGTGTTTTCATTCAAAGTATTTTGGTTGCTTTTACATCCTGGTCTACCCTTTCTGTCGCCGGATTAGATAATTCGCTTTCTGTTGGGATATCCGTCGGCGTGGCTAATACTATCCCTTATTTTGGTCCGATCATCGGATATATCCTCTCAATACTTGTATCGATCATTGAAACCGGTAATTTCTCATTGGTACTCTTTTGCATCATCGCCATCTTCATCGTTCAATTATTGGATAACCTGGTCTTTCAACCATTCTTATTTTCCCGATCAGCAGATATGCATCCTGTGGCCATCTTATTCATTATTTTAGTCGGTGCTGAAACGGCAGGAATCCTTGGAATGCTCATTGCGATACCTATCGCAACAGTTATTAAGATCACCATCAATCAGATCACCTGGAGTTTCAATAACTATCAGGTATTCAGGATAGAAAGTCCTTCATCAAATACCCCTTAGTCGCTGCATGTTTTTGAGATTTACTCTCAAAAATCCGACAAAGTTTTCCTATCTTCGTGCAGCACATCTGCAACGTTAAACCAACTCGCTTTTGAAGAATATTGTCGTTTTTGCCTCAGGATCAGGCTCAAACTTTCAATCTATTATTGATGCAGTTGAATCGGGTAAAATTAATGCCCGAATTACCGGTCTTATCTCAAATAAAGATGGAATTAAAGCCTTAGAAAGAGCGGGAAGACACAATATTCCAACTCGTATTCTGAATGAATCTGTTTTTGAGGATTATCAGGATTACGAAAAGGAATTACTTCTACAACTGGCTGTATGGGACACTGACCTAATAGCTCTCGCCGGATATCTGAGAAAAATTCCTGTGTCTGTTATCAACAGATATGAACATCGGATCTTGAACATTCACCCTTCCCTGCTACCAAAATTTGGTGGAAAAGGGTTTTATGGGATAAAAGTTCATCAAGCGGTGATAGCATCCAAAGAAGCAGAATCAGGTTGCACCATTCATGTGGTCACCAAAGAATTTGATGAAGGCCCCGTTCTGGAGCAATCAAAAGTACCTGTTAAATCTGATGATACTCCCCAAACACTCGCTGCTCGTGTGCTTGAACAAGAACATATTCTCTACCCAAAGGTAATTGCCAACTACTTAACCACGCTTGACTAACTTATGGCCTTAAAACCACTCTCCTCACTCCCAGAAACTCCGTTAACTATTAAAAGAGCGTTACTATCAGTATCTGATAAAACAGGCTTAAAAGAACTTGCTGAAGCGTTACACGAAGCCGGTGTAGAAATCATTTCAACCGGTGGAACTTCCAAGGCCATCGCAGATATTGGCATCCCCGTAAAGGATGCTTCCGAGATCACCGGGTTCCCTGAATGTCTCGACGGCCGGGTTAAAACCCTACACCCGAATGTACATGGCGGAATTCTTGCCAGAACCAGCTACGCGCCGGACAATGAGGAACTTAAAGAGTTAGGCATCGAACCCATTGAGTTGGTAGTGGTAAATTTGTATCCCTTTAAAAATAAAGTAGCGGATACGAATGTGACCCCGGCTGAAGCCACAGAATTTATAGATATCGGTGGCCCAACTATGATCCGGGCTGCAGCTAAGAACTTTGCCCATGTAACTATATTAAGTTCACCGGCTCAGTATGCCGGGTTTATTGAAGAATTAAGATCGGGTAATGGAATTACTTACAGTACACGGCTTAAATTAGCAAAAGCTGCTTTCGAACATACTGCTGACTATGATTCTGCAATCGCAAATTATTTCAATTGTATCGCCGAAGAAATTCCGGCTAAACAATTCAATATTTCTTTACCCCTATCTCAGGAACTCAGGTACGGTGAGAATCCACATCAAAAAGCCGCTGTTTATGGTGCCCAATTTGAATATATCGATTGCTTCCATGGCAAACAGTTAAGCTACAATAACTATCTTGATGTAGATTCGGCTTTAAATATCATCACTGATTTCCAAACTGATGAACCTGCCTGTGCCATCATTAAACATACTATTCCATGCGGAGTTGGTGTGGGTGCGTCGTTGAATGAAGCGTATGAAAAAGCATTCAGTACAGATACCGTTTCACCATTTGGTGGCATTGTGGTGGTGAATACAACACTGGATCTTGAAACTGCGACTTCTATTGATAAGATCTTTACTGAGATCATTATCGCACCAGCTTATGATGCAGATGCACTTGAACTGCTTCAACAGAAAAAAAATCGCCGTTTGATCACCATAAAAAAACAGATAAATGAGATCTCGGGTACAACTTTTCGCTCCATCTTTGGAGGATTATTGAAACAGGATGCAGATCTGGAACCTTTTGATGAAAATGAGTTTAAGGTGGTATCGAAGCGAAAACCTACCGAAACCGAATTGAAAGATCTGCTTTTTGCCTGGAAAGTAGTGCGTCACGTTAAATCCAATGCGATCGTATATGCAAAAGATGGCAGAACTCTGGGTATTGGCTCCGGTCAGACCAGCAGGGTTGATTCGTCAGAAATAGCTGTAGAAAAAGCGAAAAAAGAAGGTTTATCACTCGATAATTCTGCGATCGCTTCCGATGCATTTTTCCCATTTTCGGATGGTATTGAAGCTGCCGCCGAAGCCGGAGCAACGGCAGTAATTCAACCCGGTGGCAGCATCCGAGATGAAGAAATTATTGCCAAAGCAGACGAATTTAACATGACTATGATCTTCACAGGAAAAAGGCACTTTAAACATTGATGAAAATTCGTTTTTATTCAATGTTTAAGTATTCGCAAATAGGCGACTATTATTGTATTTTCAAGCAAAATTTCATCAGCGCTAAACTTCAACCCCAGAACAACAAGAAATGACCGATAGGTTTGGAATCCCATCCCCAGAATCTGCAAAAAATAAAAAGAAACGAGGTCTGCTCGATTTTTTATACACCGATATTGCCATGGATTTGGGGACTGCCAACACCCTTATTTACTCTCGCGGTGAGGGCATCGTTTTAAATGAACCTTCTATTGTAGCTCTCAATCAACAGGACATTCCTGTAGCTACGGGGCACGAAGCCCGCCTGATGCACGAAAAAACGCACCGTAAGATCCGTACTGTTCGTCCATTGCGTGATGGGGTAATCGCTGATTTTGAAGTGGCTGAACAAATGATCCGTGGCATGATCAAAAAGGTAAAGGTGAAATGGTATTCATCTACCCGCCAAATGGTGATCTGTGTTCCGAGTGGCATTACCGAAGTTGAGCGACGTGCTGTTCGGGATAGTGCTGAACACGCCGGTGCAAAGGAAGTTTTTCTGGTTGATGAACCTATGGCTGCTGCTATTGGAATTGGTCTGGATGTTCATGAACCCGTTGGTAACATGATCGTCGACATCGGAGGTGGTACAACCGAGATCGCAGTTATTGCACTTTCCGGTGTAGTATATGCTCAATCTGTTCGACTAGGTGGTGATGAATTGAATGATGATATTATCAACTATTTCAGACGCAATCATAACCTGCTTATCGGTGAGAGAACTGCTGAAAAGATAAAATGTGAGATCGGGTCTGCTGCTCCGCTTGATGAGGAAATGGAAATGATCACCAAAGGTCGTGACCTGGTTAACGGAGTTCCCAGAACCCGTCATATTACCTCTAAAGATGCCCGGGAAGCCATGGCTGAATCTGTGAATACCATTGTTGAATCTATAACAAAATCACTTGAGCAAACTCCACCAGAGTTATCAGCTGATATTCTTGATCGCGGGATCATGCTTACCGGTGGTGGTGCGTTATTAAAGAATCTGGATAAACTGATCATGGAAACAACAGATCTTCCGGTTCATATTGCAGAAGACCCGTTAACTGCCGTTGTTCGCGGAACAGGAGCCATTCTGGAAAACCTGGAATACTATCGTCCGGTAATTTCCTAATCCATCGTGGAGTGAATGCGATTTCGAGTATTTAAAGTTGAACATGCTGCCGACTATATTGTTACTGCTCTTCTTCTCGTAAGTGCACTCGTTATTGCTGTAAACCGCCATCAGGGTGGAATAAACACCCTCCGGCAAACTTCCGTAGCATTTATAAGTTTACTGGAAGAACCTCTATCAAATATCCGGGTATATCGGCAGGCGTTAAGTACAAACCGCTATCTACAACGTCAGAATATTCTTTTGCAGGATGAGTTGAGCCGATTACGTACGATCGAGCAGGAAAATAAAGAACTTAGAAAGATGCTGGCGTTCAGGGAATCCAGTGAACTGGACCTTCAACCGGTTACTTTTGTGAGCAAACAACTCACCGGACTTAATAATACCTTCACGATCGATGCGGGATCAGATCAGGGTGTGAATGTTGGGATGCCTGCCATTACTTCAGATGGACTTGTTGGAAAGGTTGTCCTAACCGGTAATTCATACTCTCAGGTAATTCCGTACTATAACAATCTATTCCGAGTGAGTGCCCGTGTTCAGGAAACCCGTTCTACCGGAATTGTGAGCTGGTCGGGACAAAATATGTCGGAACTGATTATGGACTTCGTTCCCAAAACGGTTAAAATTGATTCCGGATTTGTAATTGAAACCTCCGGATTTGGTAATGAATTCCCTGAAGGAATCCCTATCGGTTCCGTGTTAAGAACTGAGCAGGAAGAAGGAAAAGACACACAACGAATATTCCTTGCTCCCTTTACCTCTCTTTCGGATGTAGCAGAAGGATTCGTCGTTAAGTTTACTCCGGATTCATCCATTCAGAATCTGAATCAGGGATATAACGAGTTGTTTAGATGAATACTGAATTTTTAAAAGATCTCGGTCTGGGTTTCCTGTTTGTTTTATCACAAGTGGTGTTCTTTCAGCATTTGTCGTTATTTGGGGCAACGGCCGATCCGCTCTTGTTTTTCCTTGTCTGGATCATATCCCGTCATGAAAGAATTCAGATGTTATTTTTGGCTGCTATTCTCGGGCTGATACAAGACGGCTTTTTAGATTTCTGGGGCATGTTCATGTTTTCAAAAACATTGATCATATTTTTATCCTATACGTTTATCAAAAAACGCTCGGAAAATCAGCTATTACTGTGGCAGATTTTTGTAGTAATTTTTGTAGTTGCAATAGCACATAACATAATATTACTGGGATTAAGCAGTTTCTTTAGCATCTTTGCACACGAGGTAAATCCATTTGTCACTGTTTTTGCGAACGCCTTCTACACGGCTGCACTGGGCACAGTATTTTATATTCTCCGGGATTAATCGGACCAATGATCACAAATCAAAGTAACAGAACTCGTACTTCCATCAGAGCACTACAAGTGATCATGATAGGACTCTGCATTGTGGTTCTTGGTCGTGTCTTTTATCTGCAGATCATTCAATATGAAACATACTCCGTGCTCGGAGAAGAGAATTCACTCCGGCAAGAATATGTAACTCCTGCGCGTGGTCTCATCTACGATCGAAATGGAGTGCTCATTGTAGATAATGAACCTATATTTTCAATAACTGTTACCCCTGCCAATTTTGATCGGGAAAAGATCCCATTATTAGCACAACTTTTAGAAGTAGATGACAGTGTGGTGACTGCACGGGTAGATGAGGCCCAACGCTATTCCTGGTATCGGACTTCCCCCCTGCTTACCGATGTAAACTTCGAGATCTTTTCCAGAATACAGGAAAATTACTGGAGATTACCCGGTATTGGGCATCAGATCGAGAGTAAGCGACATTATCCACAGGCAATTAATGCATCTCATGTTCTGGGATATTTGAGAGAAGCTGACAGAAAAGATTATGAATCCGGTGAAGATATCCGACTAGGTGACAAGATCGGTAAAAGTGGACTGGAATTGATCTATGAGGATGCCCTCCGAGGAAATCTGGGAATCGAATTCCAAAAAGTGAACGCCTATGGTCAAGCCGTTGGCGAGTATGAAGGAGAACGATCCGGTAAGAACCCCACGGAAGGAGATAATATTTACACCACTTTGGATGTAGAACTTCAGGCTTTTGCCGAAGAACTCATGATCGGAAAAACCGGAGCTATTGTTGCAATGAACCCAAATACCGGTGAAATTTTGGCAATGGTAAGTTCCCCTGCCTACAATGTAGACCGGTTGGCAGGACGGCTTGACCAGGATTACTGGGTAGACATCAATTCTGATACCACAAGGCCGTTATTTAATCGTGCTATTTCCAGCAGACAACCTCCGGGATCAACCTTTAAACCACTGATGGGTTTAATTGGATTACATCTGGGGTTGATCACACCCGAAACAATTATCCATAATAGTGGTGGCTACAGAAGGGGTCGATTGTATAAGGATATTGCCCCACTTGGCGATTATGATCTTAAAAAAGCCATTACCTTTTCAAGTAACACTTATTTTTATTCTTTGATGGATAAAATTGCAACTAGCGGGCAACTAAATGAGTGGAGTAAACTGGTAAAAGATACCGGGCTTGGTGTCCCACCGGGCATCGATCTTCCAAGTGCGACATCAGGTATCGTACCTGACAGCGCCTTCATGGATCGCTGGTTCGGTAAACGAAAATGGGGACTTGGTGACATGATCAATCTTGGTATTGGCCAGGGAGTCCTCTCCGTTTCCCCTATTCAGGTCGCCCGGATGACGAGTACTATAGCAAACGGTGGGTACCGGGTTCAGCCACATCTAGTATCCTCAATCCAAAAAAGTGATGGTGTAGTATTACGAACAGCTACAGAAAGAGAACGTATTGACTGGATTACACCTGAGAACCTTCAGGTTGTGAAAGAAGGTATGCGGGGTGTGGTTCAGGAAGGTAGTGGTCATTGGTACGTGAAAAACGACCTTATCCCCATAGCCGGTAAAACGGGAACAGCACAAAATCCTCATGGATTCAGCCATGGCTGGTTCACCTCTTTTGCGCCCTATGATGATCCACAAATTGTAGTTACTGTCTTTTTAGAAAATGCCGGATTTGCTTCCGTATCTGCTGCTCCCGTAGCCAGACTTATGATCGACAAATATCTTACTGGTGAAGTTCAGAGTAACTATATCTACAATATTGTAAAGAACTGGGTACCTAAAGAAGATGATTCCGGAAGAGGTGGTGAATAATGAATAATCCCAGAGAGTTTAGTTGGTCGGTCTTAGGAGCGTGGCTGGTACTTACAATAATTGGTCTGGTTGCTATTTACAGTGCTACGCAGGGCCCGGTTTCTGAATTTCTTCCGGTATACATTCAGAATAACTTCCTTAAACAGCTTGGATTTGTGATCCTTGCTATTTTAGTGATGATCGGGGTGCAGTTCATATCACCAAGAACATTTCTTCAATTATCCTACGTTTTTTATGTGTTTGGACTGATTCTTATGGTTCTGACCTTATTGTTCGGAAGGGAGATCAACGGGGCCAAAAGCTGGTTCGGTATCGGTCCGTTTGGTATTCAGAGTAGTGAATTAATGAAGATCGCTACTATTATGGCTGTGGCCAATTATCTTACCAGTCGCCGTAATATTACCGCAGAAAACATTCGATATGCCCTTACCGCTGTAGTATTTATCCTTATACCAGTTGGATTAGTGATCGCACAAAACGATTTCGGAACGGCCATCATCTTTCTTGCATTGATTCCCGTGATGCTGTTTTGGTCCGGTTTACCGTACGGAGTTTCACTTTTCATTATTTCCCCGGCCATCATTCTCTATCTAACTGTTATTGACTGGAAATTTGGCTTAATAGCAACCATCGTATTAACCGGCGGCATCTTTTTTATTCAACGCAGAACCTGGCTTACCGTGGCCTCATTCATTACAGGAATTCTGACCATTGCCGGAGTACAACTTGCACTAACTAAGGTTTTGCAACCTCATCAGATTGCGAGAATAATGGCATTTACCAATCCATCATTCGACCCAACCGGAGCAGGCTGGAATGTGATTCAGGCTAAAACTGCCATAGGCTCCGGTGGATTTATGGGTAAGGGTTTTTTAGAGGGAACGCAAACTCAACTCCGATTTTTGCCGGAACAATGGACCGACTTCGTATATTGTGTGATAGGTGAAGAATTTGGTTTTATTGGTGCCGGACTTGTGGTAATAACCTTTGGTTTTCTGTTTTTAAGATTATTGAACATTGCCGGTAACCATAAGCATCCTTTTGCACAATTAGTTACTGTGAGTGTAACTTCAGTCTATTTTATACATTTCTTTATCAATGTTGGTAGTGCTACCGCATTGCTGCCAGTTATTGGTATTCCGCTTACATTTATCAGTTACGGGGGATCTGCTTTTCTTACCAATACCCTGATGCTTGCAATCGTTCTAAATATGGATTTCCATAAAAGAGAATTCAGTATATACCGGTAAATCACTTATAATTCTTTTGAGTGCCTAAATTAAACCCCATTCTGTGATATTTGGTATATCCATGTTCAATTAAAGCTTTTTTGTGCACCGGAGTGGGATATCCTACATTTTTTTCCAGCCAAATTCAGGAAACTCTTTGTCCAGTTTTTTCATCAATTCATCTCTATAGACTTTAGCCAGAATGGAGGCAGCTCCTATACTTACCGATTTATCATCTCCTTTAACAACGCAGGTGTAAGGAATTAATGAAGTCGTATATCTATTGCCATCCACTAAAAGATAATCCGGATCTGCCCCGGATTCTTCCACACACTTCTGCATGGTATGGAGTGACGCCCATAAGATATTAAGTCTCTCAATTTCTTCCAGGCTCCCTTCTTTAACAGTCCAGAAGAGCGATTCGCTTTTAATGATCTCTGCTAGTTCAACCCGTTCTTTCTCCGTTAATTTTTTACTGTCTCTCACCCCTTTAATCGTTGTTCCGGGTCTCAATATTACCCCTGCTGCCACAACCGGTCCGGCCAGACAACCCCGGCCAACTTCGTCTAACCCCATAACTCTATTAAATCCTTCACCCCACAACTGCTGTTCAATCTCTGTACTGATCATTTTTTATGCTAAAAATAAGAGTTCTTTTCACAATTAACGGAACTGTTTTTGTGATGAAAGCCTTCATGTGACTAAAGAGCTAATCATGCATTTCAGATATTCAGAGTGGGACATAAATAATTTATTAGATTCTGATAAACCTTTCGATAAACTATGGGATCTTTTCCAGCAATTATTAACCATTGCTAGCGGGGATATAAGTCAGGCATTATCCTGGCTGACTGATCTTGATAAAGAATATAATATAACTGATCAATTTGAGGAGGATTACTCCATCGGGGATTTCATCGAGCAACTGAAGGATAAAGGATACATAAAGTTCGATGATAAGCAGAATGCTGTAGTAATGACGCGAAAAACGGAGAGAAGCCTTCGTCAGAGATCATTGGAAGAGATCTTTAAAAATCTGCATAAAGGTGGATTTGGAGGACATCAAACCCAACATTCCGGTAAAGGGTTGGAAAGACAACCTGAAACCAGAATCTGGAATAAAAATGATGATATTGGGCAAATAGATAGCGTGGGAACCATGATGAACATGCTTAAGCATAGTTCACTGGATCAATTCAAGCTTGAGGAAGATGACCTTCAGGTTTATGAAACTGATCATTATACCTCAGTGGCGACCGTTTTATTGATCGATCTGAGTCATTCTATGATCTTGTATGGCGAAGATCGTATAACCCCGGCTAAGAAAGTGGCCATGGCTTTATCTGAGCTCATCATGACCAGCTACGAAAAAGATACGCTTGATATAGTAGCATTCGGCAATGAAGCCTGGCAGATAAATGTAGAGGATCTTCCCTATCTAAAAGTGGGTCCTTATCACACCAATACCAAGCAAGGCTTAGAAGTTGCCCGGCATATTTTACAGCGCAAGAAATATGCAAATAAACAGATCTTTATGATCACTGACGGAAAGCCCTCTTGCATGTGGGAACGTGGAAAACTCTATAAAAATAGTTTCGGACTGGATCGGAAGATCGTGAACAAAGTATTAGATGAAGCCGTGAAATGCCGTCGGGATAATATCACGATCACTACTTTTATGATCGCCAGCGATCCTTATTTGCAGAGTTTTGTTCGTGAAATGACCGAGGCGAATAAAGGGAAAGCGTATTTCGCTACTTTGGATGAGTTGGGCGGTTATATCTTTGAAGATTATATCAAAAACCGAAAACGCACCGTACGCTGATATAAAAAAAGCCGAAACATAGTGAGTGTTCCGGCTTTAAAATTGAAAGTCTCAGGGAGTTAATTAATTAAACATCCCCAGCTCTTCCATTACTTTTTGTGTGATATCATATTTTGCCTGATAGTCTGGTGAGGCGTATAGAATGATCATATCACCTGAGCTGGTAGTGGTGTTCAATACGTAACTGAGTCCCATTTCTTTGGAAACTTTATCAATTGCATTTCCAATTTGTTGCAATAACGGACCCACTAATTCATTTCTGCGTTGTTGCAGTTCAGATTCTGCAGTCTGCTGCGCCTGAAGCAATTCGTTTTGTAACTGTCCTAATCGTTCTTCTTCTTTTTGCTTTGCATCAGCAGAAATAACTCCGGCCTTTTGCTGATAAGCCATAACTTCTTGTTGGAAAGTGGCTTCCTTTTGGCTTAACTCCTGCTGCTTTTTTGCAGTGAAATTCTGAATACGTTGCTGTACTGCTTTCATTTCGGGCATAGAAGCAAGAATTGACTGTGGGTTTACATACCCAATTTTAACACCTGCATCACTGCTTTGAGCCTGAGTATTAAAGGTAAACCCTGTCATCATTACCAGAGCTACCGCTAAAAATCCGATTTTATGTATCAATTTATTCATAATGGTTGTTTTAAATATTCTTTAGTTCTCTTTTAGTCTGGCAATTACTATGGGTGTAATATTCAATCGCTCATCCTGAGCATAAAAAATGATCGCGTCACCATAAGATGTACCCTGATTCAGAATAAGATCCAGATTCATTTCTTCAGCAATATCTGTCATTACAGAGTCCATTCTCATAATGATGGGCTGAAGCATCATAGATCGTTTTTGGCGAACTTCATTCAGGTAGGTATCGCGTTCTTCCTGAAGTTCCTGATCACGTTTAAGTAACTCTTGTTCCTTAGTTGCTCTGGCTTCTTCATTCAACAAAGCTTTTCCTTCTTCGTATGCAGCCAGGTCTTGCTGGAGTTGAGTTGACTTGGCAATCAGATCCTGATCTCTTTGTTCGATTAAACTATTAATAGCTTGTTCTACAGTTGCAACTTCCTCAAGCTGAGAAAGAACCTCATTCGGGTTCATATATCCTATCTTTACCTGCGAAAATGCGGGTACAGACAAGGTAATTGCAAAGAGAAACAATAGTAGTTGTTTTTTCATACCTGTTCTTTTAATTAGGCGGTCAATGATACCGCTTATTTAGTTTAAATACCTATTCTTCTATTTCGATTCCGAGTTCAAGTAAAATGGACTCATTGAGGTTAAACTCACCCCGTGCATATACCATATAAATATCACCTGAACGATCGAACACGAAATCAAATCCCTGTTTTTGTGCTACAGTTCTAACTGCGCTGAATATTTGTCGTTGAATGGGTTCCAACAGATCATTTTGTTGTTGGAAGTATTCTCCATTTGGTCCGAATTTCTCATTTAAGAACGCATCTCTTTGAGTTTTCTTTTGCTGGATCTCCTGTTTTTTTTGCGCTCTTTTTTCTTCTGTGTATAAGATCTCTTTAGCTTTATAATCCTCTTCCAATGCTTTGATCTCGGCGTCCATTTCGTCGATCTCTTGCTTCCATCCATCACTTAATAGCTGAAGGCGCTGCTCAATTCCATTATATTCAGGAATATAAGACAGTATAACATTCGATTCGAAATACCCGATCTTCTGATCCTGGGCATGAGCACCGGAGATCAGGAACGAAATAACAAGTATTAACGGATATTTGAGGATACTTCTCATTAGAATGGCGCTCCGATATTGAAGAGGAACTCCCAGTTGCCAGACTGAATGGTAGTACCTTCAACTCCATCCAATCGGTAACCATAACTTAGATCAACAAGACCGAGTACAGGAAGATACAGTCGGGTACCAAAACCAACGGCACGTTTCACATTAAATGGATCGAAATCACTGAAGTTCAGATACGCATTACCCGCATCAAAGAACAGGTATGGAATTAACTGAATTTGTTCACTACTAACTGCAGGATATCGCAATTCCAATGAATATTTAGAATAAATTCGTCCGCCCACCTGAGTACCATCAACTACAGGCGCTATACTTTCATTATAGCCGCCGGGATACCCTCTAAGATCTATATTGTCGTAAAGGAAACTCTGTCGCTGCTGAAGTTGAGTACCACCGACCAAAAAGCGCTGGAAATTACTACGTTTATCCTGAGTGAGATAGCCTATGAAACCATAATTCACCTGACTGGTTAACACCAGTTTATCAACAATAGGCACGTGATGCTGGAAATCGGTCTTGATCTTATAGTACTCTGAAAAGCCCGGAACAGGAGGAGCTAATTCTGCTGACAGAGTTAATTTAGATCCGGTATTTGGCGAAATGAAATTATCCAATGAATTACGTTCAAGGATCTGTTTCACCGAAATAATACTCGACGTTCCTTCTGCCAGGAACGAGGTACTACCAGCTACATCATATAATTGATATCCTAGTATGGTTCGTGTGGTGAAATAGTTATCCGGCCAGTTTAATTTCTTCCCTAACGATACACTTGAAGAGAATAACCGGTTCTTCTCGTCATAGCCACGGTAATTGATGAAGTTATAGGAAACATTAACTCCAAATGAGGTTGGCTTACCATTTAACCATGGCTCTACAAATCCGAAGCTATAGCTCTGATAGCCGGTTCCTGTTACCTGAACACCTAATGAAAGTGTCTGACCATCACCCGATGGAAACGGAGTAAAATCTCCTGCCATCGCCCGTTGCAAAGAGAAATTGTTGAAGTTAAGACGAGCAGAAATGATCGCACCTATGGTGGCACCGCCATATCCACCGGAAAACTCGAAGTTACTGGTACTGGCCGATTCATCCAGCGTAAAAGCAAGATCCACCTCTTTGGTCTCCGGAAGTGGAATAACATCCGGAGTGATATTTTGTGGATCAAAGTACCCCAGAGTACTAAGTTCCCTGATCGTTCTTACAATCGCATCGCGACTGTACTTATTACCGGGCACAGTTCGCAGGGTTCGGCGTACTACATCATCGTGTGTTTGAGTATTTCCTGAAAACTCAACTTTTCTGATAGTGGCAATATCATTTTCATAGATCTCAAAATGGATATCCAGAGAATCATCACTGGCACGAGTGATCGTTGGAACTAACTGAAAGAATAAATATCCAATGTTCTGATAGAGGCTGTTAATATCTGTGGAATTCTTATTAAATCCGGTATTCTCGTCATATTTGGTCTTATTGAACACCTCTCCTTTCTGAAAGCCTAATGAAGCCGTAAGCTGTTCATCAGTATAAACGGTATTCCCGTCCCAGGTTATATTCCTAACTTTATATTGAGGCCCCTCCTGAATATTCAGCTGAACTTTGATTCCCTGTTTGTCGCCGTCATAATCAAAAACCCATACAGAATCTGAAACAATCCGGGCATCAACGTATCCATTCTCACGGTAGTAAGTGAGTAATTTTGACTTACCTTCTTCAAAGTCTTCTTCCTTAAATGTCTTTTTGGACAAGAATTTCCACCATTTATCTTCTTTTAGTGGCTTCATCTGTTTACGAAGCTTACGATCAGAAAAGGCATCCGCTCCCTTAAAGATGATATCCTTCACCTCTAATTTTTTTCCTTTCTTTATGTTGAACTTCAACACTGAACGGTTTTCCACTTTTTCGGATGGAACTACTTCGTGATCAACTTCCGTGAACCAGATCCCTTTATCTTTATAAAACCGTCGAATCGTTCTGATGGTTTGTTCCACATTCGCATCAGTTATAGCCGTTCCCGGAACTAAACGAATTGCTTCTCTAAGGTCTCTGCGTTCTGATTTCTTCACCCCGTGTATCTCGTACTTCAACATTCGGGGTTGTTCTGTTACCTGAATGATCAGATCCAGTTTAGTTGAAGTTTGATTCGTGATCAGGATCTTTACATCAGAGAAAAGACCAACTCTGTACAGTCTGCGGATGGCATCAGGGATCTCATCTCCCGGATAAACAATCGTTTCACCTTCTGAAAGGGTACTTGCACTTATAATAAATTGAGTACGCGTGTTTTCATTTCCTTCAACAGCAATTTTCCCGATTACGTATTCCTGAGGGGTTTGAAGGGTGGGGTCCGTTATTTCAATATCCTGAGCTTTTAACTCTGAAACATTTAAACCGAATCCTATGATGAGTAATAGTCCGAATAATACGCGAAAAAGTGATGTCTGCACGCTGATTTTTATCAATTCTTGAATTTATTTTTTGAGTAAACGGGAGTCTACCCCGGTTTCGTCTTTACTTAGTGCAATTTTCCCAAAGCGCCGGTCTCTTTTTTGAAAAGATCTGATGGCTTCGTAGAGTTCATTACGTCTGAAATCCGGCCAATACAATTTTGTGATGTATAATTCAGAGTAGGCTAACTGCCATAATAAAAAGTTACTTATACGGTATTCGCCACTAGTACGGATGATGAGATCCGGATCGGGTACATTAGCTGTAGAAAGGTGATCACTGATCATCTGATCATTAATTAAATCCGGATCTAACCGACCCTCTTTCACATGATTAGCAATCTTTTTTACAGCTTCTGTGATATCCCACCTTCCGGAATAACTAAGTGCAAGGCACAATTGTAATCGGCTATTATCCTTCGTGAGGTCTATCGCTTCGGTTAATTCGGTCTGGCAGTCTTTGGGAAAACGATCTACCTGCCCGATAGTTACCAATCTGATATTATTCTCGTGAAGGTTATCTGCTTCTTTTCTGAGAGATGAAACAAGTATTCTCATCAATCCCCGGACTTCTGTAGATGGCCTGCCCCAATTTTCGGTAGAGAAGGCGTACAGGGTAAGATACTTCACCCCTATCTGAGCACAGGCTTCCGTGATATCTCTGACGGAATCGACCCCGACTTTGTGGCCGTGCAGGCGAATACTACCTTTACTTTTAGCCCATCGCCCGTTACCATCCATGATAATGGCAATATGTTCAGGAACCTCACCAGATTCGATCAATTCCTGCTGGCGGTCTTTATCTTCCTGTGTCTGAACTTTATTTGTAAGTGTGAGCTCTTTCAAAAGGGTTTTACGGCTGGTTTACAAGCTTTCAAAATAAGGGTTTTAAGGGGCCTTTATCAAGGCAAACTATAACAGTCAGACAGATAGTTTTGAAGAGATGTTTATCATCTCAAGTAAGGCTAAAGCGGCTTCGCCACCTTTGTTCCCTTTTTCTCCCGCACGGTCTAATGCTTGTTTAACATCATCGGTGGTGAGAACTCCGAAGGCTACGGGTTTATTGTATTTTAAATTCATTTCCAATACACCACGATTCACCGCATCACAAACGTAATCGAAATGAGGAGTACCCCCCCTTATCACCACTCCGAGTGCAATCACCCCATCTACATCAGTATTTTCAAGGATCTGTTGAGTAGCTAAAGGAATTTCATATGAACCGGGACATCGTACAACGGTGATGTCTTCATCCTTCACTCCATTGCCTGTAAGTGCTTTTAAAGCCCCGTTCAACATCTTCTCGGTAATCGATGAATTCCATCTTGAAACCACTATTCCAATCTTTGCACCTTCAACTTTTGTATTCTCGTCGATCATTCTCATGCTAACACTTATTTTGGCTTATTTATCAATTTTCGTTGGTCGGTCATTCTTTTCATTTTCTGTACGTGTTTCATTGCCACACTCACCACTCCCACATGAGAGTATGCCTGTTCTTTGTAGCCATGAAAATCACTACCACCCGTTAAAAGTAAGGAGTTTTTCTCTGCAATTTCGGTGTAATGTTTTTGCAATTTCCAGTTATGGCTTGGGTGTATACATTCCAATCCATCCAGCCCTGATCCAATCAGTTCCCAAATGTTTTCCTCAGAATAAAGTTTTCCCGGATGTGCAAGAATTGCAGCTCCTCCAACCTCTTTCACCATTTTAATTGCTTCTTTTATATCCGGATATCCCGTTTCTAATTCCCCCAATTGATCGAAGCTCAGGTAGCGTAAAAAAGCCTCATGAGCATTTCCTACATACCCTTTATCGATAAGAACCTTTGCCGCGTGCGGTCTTCCTATATTTGCACCATTTGCTTCAGCCCGCACCTCATCATAATTAATATCCAAACCTGCTTTATTCAGAGATTCGATGATCACTTTTATTCTGTCACGCCGGGCAACTCGCTGAGACCGCAAAAAGTTCATAAAATACTCAGAGTCAGGATCGAAATAGTAAGCCAGTAAATGGGCTTCCGTACCATTATAAGAAGTGCTGATCTCTACTCCCGGAATGAGTTCAATTTCAAGGCGCTCTGCTACTTCTGCCGCTTTTTTATATCCATCAAAGGTATCATGATCAGTAATGGATAATGCGACCAGTCTTTTTTCCGCTGCCAGTTCTACTGCTTCCGTCGGGTCCAGTTTACCGTCAGAGGCTGTAGTGTGGATATGAAGATCGGCCTTGGGCAGCATTACCCTGCACCATTCAGGATATTCTGAACTTCTTCAGGTGATGACAATAATTGCAGAGCTTTCTGAACCTGAGTATCTCTATTCAGACTTTCAGAAGAACGCTCAGATTGACCTTTAAACCGGGAAAGTAGCTCCAGATAGAGCGTTTTACTGATCTGATCTTTTTTACTTTTGAATTCTTTTTCTTCCTGCTCAGCCAATAGTTTTTGAATTGAAGATATCTCATCATCAACATTGATATCCTCCTCCTTCAAACTAGCCGATAGTTCCATAAGCAGCACTTCGGAGTCAGATTCATACTCAAACTCTGATTCATTCAGAAAGCGAATAAAATCATCGTAAACTTCATCCGGCAGTTCCGTTGCCTCAAAGGAAGCATGATTCGTCTCATATTCCGAGGCGAAATCTACGTACGCACCTTCTCTTAATAAACTGATCTCTAACATCGAAAGATCTTCTGCTGCAGATTCTACATCGGGTTCTATCCCTCTGCCCTCTTTAACTGGTCGCCCATTTCTGGTTTTATACACCTGATTAGCAAACTCTTCGCGTGAGACTGAAGCATTTCGTGACTGATGAGTGTAGGCCAGTGATTGAATACTTCGGCCACTTGGCGTATAATATCTCGAAATTGTGATCTTTAATGACGTATTGTACGGTAAGGGTTTAACGATCTGAACCAATCCTTTTCCAAAACTACGTTCCCCCATAATAACTGCCCGGTCCAGATCCTGAAGGGCTCCAGCAACTACCTCAGAAGCACTCGCACTCCCTCCATTCATTAATACAATTACCGGTTTATCAAACATCACCGGCTCTCTGGTTTCATAAGCATCATTATATTCTGCTATTCTCCCCCTCGTTTCTACAACTGTGATCCCGGGTTCCACAAATTTATCAATGATCGACACTGCCTCCTGTAAAATTCCACCGGGATTATCTCTCAGGTCAAGGATCAAACCATCTAAACCCTCCTCCTTTTGGCCAAGCGTAGTCATAGCTTCACGAACTTCAGCCGCAGAATTCAACCCGAATTGTGCCAGGCGTATGTAGCCGATCTTATTATCGACACCTAATGTGGTACTATGAGTTACATTTTTGATGTCGATCTTTTCGCGTTCCAGCTCAACTTCAAATGGCTGATCGATACCATAACGGCGAATCGTAAGCGTTATCGTTGAGCCGATCTCACCCATGGTCAGGTTTTGCACTTCCTCGGGTTGTAAAGTCTCAGTTGCAATTCCATCCACTTCAACGATCACATCCCCCGCCCTGATGCCTTTTCTGTCTGCCGGTCCGCCTTCGGTAGGAGCTACAACAACTATTTCGCCGTCTCTAACTCCGGCCTCAATACCTATACCGGCATAATTACTTCTTGAAATGATCTCAGCCTGCTCGTTTTGAGATTCATTATAGAACACGGTGTACGGATCTAACGTCTCGAGCATAGCCTCCATACCGGTACGCATCAGCATTTCCGGGTTCACCTCATCTACGTATTCCAGAGTCACATCTTCATACGTTTCACTAAAAATGGTGAAGTTCTTTTTTATGAGGAAATAGATATCAGGTTGCTGAAAAGCTAATGATACAGCACCCACAACGATGACAGATACTGCCAGTATTATCTTACCTGACCGAAATTTCTTCATATAGGCGTTTATTTGATTTTCAGAACCTGGCCAACATAGATCGTTGAGCCATTCAAATTATTCAATCTTCGTATTTGTGAGGTAGAAACACCAAAGGATTCAGCGATCTGGCTCAGAGTGTCATTTCTCTTCACGGTATAGGTATCTGAAGAGGCTGTTGAAGTACCTGAACCCAGAATATTTTCCCCTTTTCGCTGTCGGCTTTCCAGATTTTGTTTCTCTCTGAATGAAAGTGAATTTATGGTTGAATAATGATCCTTGTACTTATTTGGCACATATACCGTGATATTTTGCCCAACACGAATGGTATTTCCGATCCCATTCCATGATCTGATCTGCCAGGCACGCACATCATACCACTCGGCAATGTGACCGATGGTATCCCCGGTCTTAACCTTGTATCTCATTTTCGATGAATTTGCCGGCACACTTACGCTGCTGCTTTTCGACCGGCTTCTGGTAACACCACTTGCCTGATTAGTGGGCCTGCTTGCCGATAATTTATTCTGACTTCCCGCAGGCAATGGCACAGCAAGCACCTGTCCCGGGTAAATGATATTGGACAAGTTCTCGTTACTGGCATAAATACCGCTCACGGTTGTACCATACTTACGGGCGATAAGACCTATTGACTCACCACTCCTTACCGTATGCATGGTAATACTTTGGTTGGCCGTTTCTTTTGGCATGTCTTTGTATGCCAGCATAAACTCATCCCTCTTACCGGCAGGAATTTTTAAAGAATATTTGTTACCCGGTGGTGTAGCCCATCTCAGCAACTCCGGATTGTAGCTTTTCAATTCATCGGTTGAAATTCCGATGATCCTGGCCATTTCATCCAGTGGCATTAAACCATCCACTTCAACCACATCATAAGAATAGGCTTCCTGTCCGTATGATTTCTTAAACCCAAACTCTTCCGGGCTTAAATTGATCATGGTAGTGGCAATGAATCCAGGAACATACCCACGGGTTTCTCTGGGTAAAAACGGATAAGCCGCCCAGTAGTCTTTCACTCCGCCGGCTCTTCGTATGGCTCGGTTCAGACCGCGTGGGCTTATATTATAATTTGCCATGGCAAGGTGCCAGTCACCCCAGATGTTATGCAGATCCTTTAAATGCCTTGCTGCTGCTCTGGTTGCTTTTTCAGGATCACGACGCTCATCAACCCACCAGTTAATTTCTAATCCATAAACTCTGGCCGTTGCCTGTATAAATTGCCACATACCAACGGCTGAGGCCCAGCTTCTTGCAGTCGGGTTAAGGCCGCTTTCAATAAAAGCGAGATAAACTAACTCTTCGGGCATACCTTCTTCTTTAAAGATCTTTACCATCATTGGTTTGTAGATCTCTGCACGTTCCCGCCAGGTTTCCATTACTTCAGGTCGGCGAAGAGTGTAATACACTAAATGACGATTCACCTGAGCATTCTGAATTAAAGGAACAGTCGTCTTTTTCAGATTTGCATCGGTAGGGAATTCGAAATCATCCGTTAGTTCCAATTCATCTTCCAGAAAATCTTCCTGAATAGCAAAGATCTCCCCTTCCGGTTCATTTTCTGAGTCTGTGATGCCATAGAAATTCCGGTATTCACCAACAACGATTCTGGATAATTCAGCAAATCGCCGATCACTTTTAATCTCAGGATAATCATCCAATAAAGCCTGTGACGCATCCACAGCATCATTAATGAAAGTCTCTGCCTGAATTGGATTATTATTGACTTGTGCACGAATAGAATTGATGTGGATCTGATAGATATCGGCCACGCGGGTCATCACGTCCTTTTGAAAACTATCCAGCTCCTGTACCACCGGGGTATTTTGCCGGGCATCATTCTCATCCACCCCTTGCATAGGATTGGTGTATGGCAATAATCTCAGCGGAAGCTTCTGCTGTTCAAGGCTTGGAATTGTATCCTGTGCAAAAGTAACACCCATTGTTACCAAACACAGTGCACACCCAGCTAATACAATTTTTTTGATCATGTAACTCTGTAGATTTGAAATTTTGTTGAATGTAAGCATTCTAAACCAATTATTTGGCAGGAATGCAGTTTCTGATATATCTGCGCAGATTTTTTCTGCGCAATAAATTATCTTGCTGATATGTCCACTCCCTTCTGAGTGGTTAATTCAGCTTCCTTTCCGGTCCATTGCTGAACGATAGGCCAACGCCGTCCAACTCCAAAAGCTTTTGCCGACACTTTTAATCCGGGTGCTGCCTGATAGCGTTTATGCTCGTTCCGGTCAACCAGACGTAAAATCTTATCTAATATTGCCTCATCAAAACCTTTTGCCAGTATTTCATCTCTCGATAGTTGGTCTTCCAGATAGTATTCCAAAATAGCATCCAGAGTTCCGTAATCCGGTAAAGAATCTGAATCTTTCTGATCCGGTCGTAATTCAGCACTAGGCTCTTTATCGATAATTGCCTGAGGAATCACTTCTCTTTGAAAATATTCGGCATTCAGCCATCGGCACATTTCATATACTTCCGTTTTATAAACATCTGATATGACGCCAATTCCACCGGCCATATCACCATATAATGTGCAATATCCAACCGCTGTTTCTGACTTATTTCCTGTATTCAATAAAACATGCCCGAATTTATTTGATACTGCCATCAACAAAACGCCACGACTCCGGCTTTGTAAATTCTCTTCGGCCACATTAAAATCAGTACCTTCAAACAGGTCTCCTAATTGCCCCCGAAAAGAATCAAAAATGGGTTTTATAGCAATCTCTTCCAGTTTAATTCCCAGATTATTTGCAAGTTTTTCGGAATCCGATACACTGCCCTCGCTGGAATATTCTGATGGCATAGTGATGGCGAGTACATTTTCGGCACCCACTGCCTCTGCGGCTATAACACTCACCAAGGCGGAATCGATACCTCCACTCAGGCCCAGGATCACTTTATTACCCAAATTCGATTTACACAAATAATCTTTAACTCCCAGTACCAACGCATGAAACATCATGCTCACCTTTTCAGGTACAGTACGCTCACATTCTGCATATTTTCCCGCATTCAGCTTTTGTAACTCCGCATCATAATCTACATCTACAAACGTGGGTGTAAAGCGTTCATCTCTGGTTACGATAAAACCGGAGGGATCGAGCGCTAAAGAATCTCCGTCGAAGATCAATTCCGTATTTGCCCCAACCTGATTTACATAAAACAACGGTAAGGCAAGCTGTTTGGCATGTTTCTGCAGCATTTGCACCCGGGACACCGGTTTATTCTTTGAGTAAGGTGAGGCTGAGATATTAATGATCGCTTTTGCACCTTTTTCCGCTAATTGCTGCGCCGGATTTACATCATATGTGTGATATTGAATCTCATTGTCGTTGAACCAGATATCTTCACAAACAGTCACACCGAATGAAATTCCATTGATCTCAATAGGATCACAATCTTTACCGGGTTCAAAATATCGAAGGTCATCGAATACATCGTAGGTTGGAAGCAGGGTCTTATTCGCCACTCCGATCTTTTCACCATGTTGGGCAACTATTGCAGAATTATAACAGGTACGGCCAACACCGGTAAGATTTTCAGTGATAGACCCAAAGATCACCGCCGTATTTCCGGTCTCTGATATGATCTTTTCATTGATCTGATAACACAATTCCCTGAACACATTACGCTCGATCAGGTCCATCGGAGGATACCCGCATAGAACGAGTTCGGGTAGCAGTAAAAGATCTATATCATCTGATTCCGCATTTCGAATCGCTTTAAGGATCAGATCCCGGTTTCCGGAAAGATCACCGATGGTAGGATTAAGTTGTTCTAGACGGATTTTCAACAGCCAGCGAATTTTGTGAAAACTTAAAGATACGGTAAAATCATACAGATTTGCAGTGATTTAAGCCATTTTCTTTAGATTACAAAAAAGGCTGACAGAGGGTTCTGTCAGCCTGAATATTTTGAAATAAAATTCCTTATTTGATCAACATCATTTTTTTGGTTAGGATCTGTCCTCCTGCGTGCAGGCGGTAAATATAGACTCCACTGGAAAGATTACCGGCGTTGAATGTGACCGACTGTTTTCCGGCAGATTGTTTGGCATTCACTAAGGTTGAGATCTTGCGTCCTGCAATATCAAACACTTCCAATACAACATTTGTGCTTTGTGATAGCTCATAGTTGATCACTGTACTCGGGTTAAACGGATTCGGGTAATTCTGATGAAGTTTGAATGTCTGTGCGATCTCATTATCGTTTTCATTTGCAGTGATCTCGCCAAATACAAAACGGGTCCATACCGGGAAGTGATCGGAGGTCTGACTGAGATAACTGCCAATATAAAATGGATTTTCCACTCGCTGTGTACCCGCATAATGCTCGTCTGAAAGCTCCGAGGTAAATATGATATGATCGATCATAGAGTAGCTGGAATAACTGGTATACCCCGCTTCTTCCAGTGATTTGGTTACCACGGTGTATTCCGGATCATCCTGAAAGTTCTTATATGGTGAAGGCTCACTATTGTAAGTAGATGCAAGCATTTCATCATTGAAGTCTCCTAAAATGATCACATTATCATCCGCCCGGTTATCATCCAGATAGGTCTTAAGCTGGATTGATGCATTCACACGCTGGGAATAATCGGTATCTTCGCCAAATGCTTTTGCGTGGATATTATAGGCATAGATATCCCTGACTTCCCCGTTGATGGTGGCATTGAAACGGAACATTAATGGGAAACGACCATTTGCCCAATCAGAAGAATTCATTCCTGATGTAATTAACCCTTGTGCCCGCATCTGCACTGTTGAAGATTTATATAAGAATGCAGTCTTCTGAGTTTGCGAAAAGGTAGCAATGATAGATCGGTAATCGGTCAGTGCATCATCCAGGTCCGCGAATAATTCCGTATTTGCTATCTCCTGTAAGGCATACACATCAGCATCCAGAGTGGTGATGACCTCTTTTACATTTTCGAACTGTAAACTGTCGTCTTCAGGTCCGTTGCCTGCATCCCCAAACCATTCCACATTCCATGTTACAATATCAAAGGTTTGATCTTTGGAAATACTATCCCCCGGGAAAGTGACTTCTTCTACATCAAGATCTTCGGTGAAACGAGGCAGCAGCTGATTGATCCCCGCGAATTTACCTACTACCCCAACTACATTGGTAGCCTGTACCGGAGCAGAAACATTCACCAGATTGGTGTTATTATCGATACGAAGTTCTGCATCACCGGTGTTATCAGAAATGGTATAATTTGTATTAGCCTGAAACACTCCGCTATGGTCGATCGTGGCATTTGCGATCTGCACTAACTGAGCTTCGAGTGTACCGGCATTTACCTGTGCGAGAGTTACCGGTTTAGGAGTTACTTCGCGCTTTTCTACATCAAATACCTCAAACAAAATGTTGTTATCTGTATCCGTAGCTGATATTTGAAGCAGAAAATCAGAATCTGCACCGGCGATCGGTTTAAAAACATTCAAAGGTCCGGTTACGCTTATTGAGTCCCCGATCTCTGCCGCGGCATGCAGATCGCTCCAGAAAACGGCGATTCCGGCTGTTGCATCCTGCATGTACAATGGACCTCCAAATTCGTTAGCTACCGTAACTCTACCCGTGACAGATACGCGGGTTCCAAGTGGTAATTCACGGGCATCAGCGATCGGTATTATGTCTCCGTCTTCAAATGCTTCGCCGGAAAGTGTAAGATTGAATTCAGCGACATTAGTCGCATTACTGCTCACAACAAATGTGCCTTGTGCTTCACCGGAAGCAATTGGCTCATATGTAAGAGTAACACTGGTCGATTCATTGAAGGCCAGAGTGCTGTCGGTGAGATCGGTCACAGAAAAACCTAATCCGGTAGTGGCTACACTGCTTATGGAAAGATCGGTGTTGCCAACATTTTTGATTGTGAGTGTTTCTGTCCTGTTGGTTCCAACCAATGTTTTTGGAAAGGTGATGGAGCCATCATCCGACAAGGTTTCCACACCCGAAGTAACCAACAGTGTTGCTTCATCCTGAGCCTGCACAAAATCAGTGATAAGAAGATCATCAATATTCAGGCGCTCACTTCCACCTTGTACCAGTTTGAAGCGGATATTACCATCCACTTCCACTTTTAAGGTAACTTGTTCAAGATCGTTGGATGTTGCCTCTATAGGCTCACCAATACTCGTCCAGTTTGAACCGCCATCGGTAGAATATTGTACCAAAATGGTATTACCGGAGGTACTACCGTAATTGGCCATATAAAATGAGATCTCGTCGGCACCATTGGCCTTATCGAACTGCATTTCGATGTAAGTATCCACTCCGTCCCGGCGATCCATTCTCACCCCCTGACTTCCATTAAAGTTATCGTTGGATAAGTTTCCAAGGAGTGATTCTTCAAAGTACCAGTCACCGGAAGAAAGAGTAACAGATGCTCCACCATAGAACGATTTATCACCACTTTCGAAATCTTCGAAAAGCTGGGCATATATATTCAGAGACGACACCAACACCAGAATCAATGTCAGTGATAACAGACGAGATAATTTCATAAAGAACATTTTGGATTAAATTGTAGCCTTGGAAGATAGGCACTTCCTGTTAACTCAACATAATCTCTTTACTATTCTTTTCTTTTGGGTAATTCTACTCCCTTATTATCCCATTTTACCACAAAAAATGTGAGTGGAGTGTCGCCGGTATTGGTAATTCCATGCCAATCCCATGGTTCAGCGTACATCATATCCCCTTTTTGTGCTTTAAATTCTTTTCCCTCAATACTCCAGGTTCCTTCCCCATCCACAATAAAAAGGAATTCTTCCGCCGAATGTTGATGTGGAGGATGTATCTGTTTGCCCGGCTCGATCACTGCAACCCCGGTAAGCATATTCTTAGTACCAAAAGTTTCGGTGGTGGCTTCAGGCGAATACGTATAAAAGTCGCCCCAGCTTTCGTGGGATACTTCAGAATCGGATTGTTTCGTCACGCCGGTTTCCAATTTGTCGTAGATCGTTTTTCCCTGCCATCCAACAAATCCTGAAGTAATGATCAGTAGCATTATGGCAGGTATATAAAGTGTATTTCTTTTCATTGTGATTGATTTAATTGTGGTCAATGTTTCTTCTGATATTATTTTCTGAATACAGTGCTTGACTCTCCGGTTACGTCAGGCCTTAACTTACTCAAAAAAACATGAGACTTTACAAGATCGGTGAATTAGCAAGGCTATCCGGTGTATCTGTTCGAACTCTCAGATATTATGATAAAATAGGATTATTGAAGCCTGATTTCAGAGGGGATTCCAAATACAGATATTATACCCGCACTGAGTTATTAAGACTTCAACAGATCTTATTCTTTAAAGAACTCGAAATGCCACTTAAGGTTATTAAGAGAATACTGGATGACCCGGACTTCAACGAGTCCGAAGCTCTGAAAAAACATCAGGCAGCACTACTACATCGCCGTGAACGTCTCGATGTACTTTTGTCCACCTTAGCACAAACCATTAAAGTGATCGATCAGGAGGAAATAATGAGTGATGATCATAATCTGTACAAAGGCTTCAACAGAGATGAGATTGAAGCGTGGGAGAAAGAAGTAGAAGAAAACTACGATCCCGGTTTAGTGAAACAATCCCGATCGAACGTCCAAAAGATGTCGAAGGATGATATGGCATCCATTAAAAACGAACAGCTCGAAATTGCTAAAGAAATGGCAACTTTGATGGGGCAATCAGCTGATTCAAAAGAAGTTCAACACCTGATGGCTCGCCAACACGCGGTGAATGAACAATTCTACAAGACCTCTGCCGAAGTATTTAAAGCGTTAGGTGAAATGTATGTTTCCGACCAGCGTTTCAGAAATTTTTATGATGTTCATAAACCCGGATTAGCTGAATTTATGAGAGAATCCATGAACGTATATGCTGATCTGAATTTATAAAAAAGCCCTCAGCTATAAGCTGAAGGCTTTTACTCTCACACACGTGAACTCAACTACTTATCTCAATCCGTTGGGCAAGCCTTTACAGATCCGGCTTACGGCATCATGGCTGTGCAAACTTTCCAAATGAGCACAGCGTACTACAAAATCTCTGACACTGTTGTAACTGTCCAACTCTTCATAGAGTAGCCGGGCAGCATCTTCCACAAACTTCTGGTAGGCCCCGTTCAATTCAGCAAATGCCTGTTCATCTTCTCTCTTTACCATAACCTGAGTTTCTGTCTTAAGTGCTGCACGACATACCTGTACCAGATCTTCCACAAAAAACTCATCTTTCAACGCAACAGTAACATCTGCAATACTGCGCTGACTATGCGGGATGGCGGCTACGCCCCGATCCTCCCGGGCATGTTCGGCCAGTTCATACGAACAAGGGCACGCACTACTATACACAAAGCTTAAATGCATATGTTTATGAAACTGATCGTAGTTATCTAAATGGCCTTCAAACGAAACATCATAGTATTGATACCCTTCCATTCCTGATCGTAAACTTTCCATCACCATTGGATAAGAGAACGATAATCTTAAAAATGATTCCTGTGATTCCAGATCTTCTTTATATGCTTTAAGCACTCTTTCGAGCATATCGAGAGAAAACACTTCATCCTTGAACTTGTAGAATGTGCGCATGATCCGGCTCATATTGATGCCTTTTTTTCCGGCATCCAGACTCACATATCCATCTACCGAGACTTCCAGTGTTACCGGTTTCCCATCACGCTTTTTGATCTGTAGAGGCAGCTTGAAGTTGGATATACCCACCTGTTGGATGGGAACATTGGCCCCTTCAATTAACGAAGCAGGACCATTTTGCAGGTCGGGAAGTGATGCCTTGTATTCAGGTGTTACAGTAAATGTAGGATCGTAAAATCTTTGTACTTGATTTGAGATCATAGGATTGATAATTCAATATTAAAATAAATGCTTTCCCCGATATCGACATTAATCCCCTTTCTTTCGTTCGGTAATTATCTATTTTTTACAGATACCCGATTCGTTTTCATTTCATAAAACCTTTAAATGAATGGGGCACATTCATTACTCCGCATTTAAACAAAAAGTCCTAACCGACCTGTAATCAAAAATTATGAAGTCAACTATTCTACGAGCTTTGATCGCTCTTTTGCTTGTAACGATATCCTGTTCAGAAAGTGAACCCCAACCCAAATTCATGACCGTTTCCGGTAGTCAGTTTATCTCCCCCGATGGTGAACCCGTAATATTAAAGGGGACGAATCTTGGGAATTGGTTGTTACCTGAGGGCTATATGTTCAAATTTCAAAAGACAAATGCGGCCTGGATGATCGATGAATCTTTCCGGCAGTTAGTTGGTCCCGATCAAACTGATGCATTCTGGCAGGAATATCTCGATAGTTACATTAAAGAAGATGATATAGCATTCTTAAAAAGCATCGGTGCCAATCACATTCGGGTGCCATTTAATTACCGCTTGTTTACGGGAGAGCATTATATGGGTGGGCAGGATCTGGGCTTTACCTATCTGGACAAAGTGGTGGACTGGAGTGCCAGGCACGGCCTCTGGGTGTTACTCGATATGCACGCCGCACCGGGAGGACAAACCGGTGATAATATCGATGATGGTTATGGCTATCCGTACCTATTTCTGGATGAGGACAGTCAGGAACAGATTACAGAGATATGGACCAGAATTGCCGATCATTATAAAAACAATACCACTGTGATCGGCTATGATCTGCTGAACGAGCCTATCGCCCATTATTTCGAAGATGATTTTGATGTGTTATTACCTGAGTTGGAACCTTTATACAAGAAGATCACCGAATCTATTCGGGAAGTAGATCAGGATCATATCATATTTCTGGGCGGTGCTCAATGGAATACCAATTTTTCCGTTTTCAGCGAACCCTTCGATGATAAGCTGGCTTACGAATTTCACAAATACTGGATGGAAGTTGAGGTCGGAGCTATTCAGGAATACCTGGATTTCAGGGATACCTACAATGTTCCGATCTATATGGGAGAATCCGGTGAAAATACCGATGAATGGGTACTTGAGTTCAGAGAGTTATTGGATGAACACGAGATCAACTGGGCGTTCTGGCCCTACAAGAAAATGAAAAATACCCGGGGCATCATGAATTTTGAACAACCGGAAGAATACGCACAGATCATAGAATTTACTGAAGGCGACCGAAGTACATTCAAAGCCATCAGAACCCGGAGACCAGACAGAGACGTTTCCATAGAAGCTTTAAAAAAATTCAATACAAATTCGTTATACAGGAATTCATTCCCGAATACCGGATATATCGAAGCACTGGGTTTCTCTGTGCCTGCAAACGATGAGTCGCTCACCCAATAGTAATGTAAGGGCAGTATTCAGCAATATTCCGTTCTGTCTCAAACAGTTTAACTGAATAAAGGATGCTGCCTTCTGAGGCTGCTGCTTCTACCTCATCTTTCAATTGGTCATAAAAGGCTTTCACCAGATTCTCTGAGGTTGGGATGACTCCCTCCAGAAAGGGAACATCAATATTCAGGTTTCTGTGGTCGCAAGGCTCCAGCACTTTCTCGTTTATGATCGATTTCAGGTCTCCCAGATCAATCACATATCCGGTTTCCGGATCGGGTGAACCGGCAACAGTAACTTCGATGATATAATTATGCCCGTGCCAGTTCGGGTAATTGCATTTTCCGTAGGTTTCTGAATTCCAGTCATCAGATCTGTTCGGGTTATGCAAACGATGTGCGGCATTAAAATGGGTTTTTCGGGTAACGAAGATCAAAATATTGGCTTTAAAGTTGTACTCCCATCAAACCGAAAGAAAAGCAATACGGTTCCAAAAAAAAAGAGAGTTTCAGTTCCCTGAAACTCCCCTTGTGATCAGCACACCTCACAATGAAGTGAGACGTTTCTTGAGTAGAATTTGATTACTTGATCAAAGTCATTTTTCTGGTAACAACTGTGTTACCTCCAACCAATCGGTAAATGTACACACCGCTAGAAAGGCTGGATGCATCAAAGTTTACGGTAGTACTACCGGCAGAAATTGTCTGATTATTTACTAACGTAGCCACTTCCCGTCCCAGCATATCGTACACTTTCAGGCTTACTTTCTGTGTAGAAGGCAGAGCAAAAGTGATCTTTGTAGATGGGTTGAAAGGGTTTGGATAGTTCTGCTTCAATTCGATTGAAGTTGGCACATCTTCTGCAATAGTTTCGATCTCAGTGATGGTGCTACCAGTGATATGACCATAAGCTGTAAGCGCCGTCCATCCGGCTAACCAGTTAGATTGACCAAAAGCACCTTTGAACGAAACTTCAGTGAAGAAATCATCATCAGGAATAACAGCTCCGGTCCAGGCAGAACTATTAAGTGCAAGGCGATAATCAAGGCCACCTATGGCAGCATTTGTTAGTGCAAAACCAGGATCAGCCATCACGTTACCGGTTGAAGTTGCAGTGAAGTGATCTGCGGCAAAGGTATCATTAAAGATGTTGGCAAAATTGGTTTCTCCACCAAAATCGAAGAAGATACTGTTCATGATATTCAAAGAATCT